>Ga0208325_1000001_pt1 | contig 75873 bp, 76 predicted proteins | sample PL_2010_330m_FD_185486 | JGI IMG/M metagenome (GOLD analysis project Ga0208325, IMG submission 185486) | Freshwater microbial communities from Powell Lake, British Columbia, Canada to study Microbial Dark Matter (Phase II) - PL_2010_330m... | ecosystem: Environmental > Aquatic > Freshwater >...
ATAAAGAATATTGAAAGCGCCGGGACGAATATGCCGTGAAACATCTTTAAGGAAAGACACATAGGGACACGCTAGGTTTGACCACATCGTGCCGGTAACGACTCGCAGATCATTACTGATATCCAAAAAGGGCTGTTCTCTCTCCCCGAAAACACGGAATCCCCGTAATCTCAATATTTCAAGAGACCTGAAGAACGGCTCTTCTCCAAAATCGCAGGCATGATTGTTTGCGACGGAAAAACATGTCCTCTCCGGAGGAAAGAATCCGGCAAAGGCATCTAATACCTGCTCGGTATGCCGCTGTGCCAGGCCGAGATGCCGAAGTCCCGAACGTATTTCCGTGATCGTGCCCTCAAAATTACCGATGAGATAATCACTGTCAGAAATAAAATCCCTGAGCGCATCGCTGATAATGAGCTTACGACCGTGCATGGACAGTATGTCTCCGATAAAGGTCAGCCGATACCGGGAGGTAACTCCCTCGTTCAGCACGCAAGAGTTCGCGATATATCCGGTTTTGCCGGGATTCTTCTTCCCGGTTCCCAAAACATTTCGCACCAGCCATCCAATCGTTTCACGAACCCCATAAGGTGTATATACCATACCCCCAATTATAACGATGTATCCCCCCTTTACAACCTCCCCTCCCAAATCCGTCGGGAACATCCCTTCCCCGTCACCCGCACACATAAAAACAAAATTCGTAGGGGCGGGCCTTGTGCCCGCCCTTCGCCCCGCACGACCCGAAACCCCCCGTGCCTTGAACGGCACGAGAATTGCCTGAGGGCCTTGCTCGCGAGGATGGCCATAGAGAACCGCTCGAAATTTCTTTGCAATGTATTTGTATAGGACACGTTGTGAGTGTTTCTACCGGAATGAGATTCCGTACGAAACACTCACAACGCGTCTTTTGCGGTAAAAAGTAGTGTAAATTAATGGGGTGTGGTTTTTTGTTCAAGGACGCATATCTGCGAGGCCCACAGTCAATTCTTCGCACCGCGCTTCGTCCGCAAACAAAATTTGCTCCGCAAATTTTGAGTAGGGGCGGGGTCACCCCGCCCTTCGGGTCGTAGAACCGGGGACATGCCTTTTGGGGACACCCCTGAGCACAAAAATCAGCCATTTTTTCATTTTTTTGACGGAGGCGCATTTTGGGGAACATTAACAAAAATCCTCCGGATTCCCTCCCCCTCCGTTTTTTTGTTGTCATCCTGCGTGTTTCAGATTAAAATCATACTGCAACACAGAGGTCACTGAAGAAGACAGAGAGCACTGAATTCAGTGTTCTCATAAAATTCAGTGTTTTCAGTGTTGCAAAGGAGGAATTAATGAAAAAGCTCGTTTTACTGCGTCACGGAGAAAGTACTTGGAATAAAGAAAACAGGTTCACAGGGTGGACCGATGTTGACCTGTCATCCGATGGTATTAAAGAGGCCCGTGAGGCGGGTAAGACCCTGAAAAAAGAAGGATATGTTTTTGATGTAACATATACCTCGGTGCTTAAGAGGGCCATAAGAACTCTCTGGCTTGTTCTTGACGAGATGGATCTGATGTGGCTGCCGGTTTACCGCTCATGGCGTCTTAACGAAAAACATTATGGCACTCTTCAAGGGCTTAACAAGAAAGAGACAGCCGAAAAATACGGTGAGAAACAGGTTCTTTTATGGCGGAGGAGTTATGATACGCCGGCGCCGGCGCTCGAGAAAACCGACAAGCGGTATCCGGGACATGACCCCAGATATAAAAAACTGCCGGCCTGTGATATTCCTGCGACGGAATGCCTGAAGGACACCGTGGAGAGATTCCTTCCCTACTGGAAGGATGTCATGAGCCGCACGGTCTCCTCCGGAGAAAGAACACTGATAGTTGCGCATGGCAACAGTCTGCGTGCCCTGGTAAAATACCTTGATAATATCTCCGATGAGGAGATAGTTTCTCTGAATATCCCCACGGGAATTCCTCTTGTTTACGAGCTTGACGACGACCTAAAACCCCTGAGGCACTATTATGTTGGAGACCCCGACATGATAAAAAAAGCTACTGAAGCAGTCGCTTCACAGGGAAAGGTTAATCCGGAGAAAAAAAGCCGCTAAGAACTCTTCTCTTAGCGGCTTTTTTCTGCAGGTATTTAAGTTTACTTGATTTGTGTCGTGGTGAACGCCTCAACTTGCTGCTTGTTATTATTGATGAAAACAAGCCCTTCCTTCGTGTTTCCCGTCAAAGTTTTTACTGTTCCGCAGATGCCTTCAAACTTAGCTGAAATATCGTGGGCCAAATTTACCACATCATGACGGTAAATGACAAGCGCCAAAACGACGGCTATAAAAATCACAATCTTTATTATGCGCAATGCGCGCCGAAAAATAAGGCCTGTCACTTTTTTGCAGCAATACCGGCAATATTTAGCCTCATCCAGGATCTCCTCGGCGCAATACGGGCATTTCTTCATGGGATCCCTTTCAAGCTTCTTTTTGTTTTGATGAAAGAATCTTGTCCAGTTTAGCGTAAACATCGTCCAGATACTTGTTTTTTTCAATCTGCCGTTCATGTCTCATGGCCATTAGCTCGTTGATACTTTCGGGACCAAGTGGGGATTCCCACGTCAGCGTTTCAATTTCAACCGTAAGCGTCTTGATCTCGGAGTCCCGCCGGATAAGTTCCTTTCGCGCGGTACTTTCCAGTTTTTTGAGCTTTTTTTTCTGCGTATCCGAAAGACCTGATCCGGCGCATTCCCGGGCGTGAGAAAGTTTTTTAAGAAATTCCTTTTCGCGGGCCGTGTCGTCAAGTTCCTGGCACAAAGGGCGTCGTTCCCCCGGAGTTATGGCGAAAAAATTTACGGCCAGAACCCCGAACACTAAAAACGCTAAAAACAGTATTCTTGCCTTTTTTTTAATCATAAGTTTTTTCAACACCCTTCCTCTAATTGATTTTATGTCTTGATTATTGATTTCTCGGGTTTATATAAATATACCATGGTCGGGCGCAGAGCCAAAATTTTTCAGCATTTTAAATATCTTCTTTTAACAGTTTATATCCTCTCACTATGGCGTCGCAGAGCATTTGGGACAGCAATCGAAAATCCCCTATATCTCCTTTTGAAAGCGCGAGATAATAATTGTGCTGGTCCTCAATGGTTATGATAGCCGGCGGGTATCCGAGAGAAAGCAACTGCGCGTTCATGATAAGCCGTCCGATTCTTCCGTTTCCGTCAAAAAAAGGATGTATGGTCTCAAACATATAATGATCGTTCGCTATTTTTTTTATCGGGGTTTTTCCGCAACTATTGATATCTTTCAGAAGCGCTTTCATCTTTACAGGGACCATTTGTGCCGAAGGCAGTCGGAGTTCCGTATTGGTCACATTCACATACCCTGTCCGGTATTTTCCCGGCAGCTTATTGTTAAAATTATACATGATAATGCTGTGCAGTTTCAAAATGTATTCCTCGGTTATTTTGGATCCCGGGTTAACCGTATCCAGCAGATAAAGAAGAGCGTTTCTGTGGTTCACCGCCTCAAGAACCTCAAAAAAACGTTTTCCGCGGACCGGCACCCCATCAAATGCCTGTTTGGTTTCCTTTTCGGTCATTCGGCTGCCTTCTATCGCGTTGGAATTATATGTCATTTCCAGCAAAAATCGATCCTTTACTTTTTTGTTATTTTTGAGTGTTTCCAGGGAATTTTTCAATTTTTGTAACGATTTCTCCATAAGCGGTGTTATATCAATCTGTTCCTTGAACAACGTATCTATGCGCCTGGACTGGGCCGGATGCGGCCTGGTATGCCCTTTGAGCCACCTGTAAACCGTATTGTAGGAGACCTCTACCGTTCTGGCGATTTCCGCCTTGGAAAGCCCTCCCTGACGGATCAGCTCTTCCAGTTTGCGCCGGTCATCAAGTATGACATTTTTCATTGTTTCACCACCAATATAGTATGACATATGTTATATATTAACTCTGCTAAAAGTATACCATATGTCATGCTATCGTGTCAAGCGGATGCGGGGTTTTTCCGGACTGGCAAAAAAGTGTCAAAAACGGCTGATTTTCGTGCTCAGGGGTGTCCCCAAAAGGCATGTCCCCCCCGATACGAAATAACCAATAACCAAGATACAAGATACAAATAATATCCAAAAACCAATAACCAAACGATGTTTTCTCCTGTTTGATTATTGGGCCTTGGTTATTGTATCTTGTTTCTTGTATCTTTCCGCAAGGGTGTCGGGCACGGGCCGGAATATGGTTGTTTTTTTTGATTTTTCGGGTTTTAACTTTCATATTACTAATGCTTGACATTTTGGGAAAATCGTGTAGACTTAATGGCACGTAAGATATATGGTTATGAACAAGAGAGATGTGAATGTAGAAATGGGAAATACAAGGCCACAAGAAATGGAGTATTGTTCCTTCTTGTGGTTTTTTTGTTTCTGCATTCGGTGAATGGAAAAAAGGAGGTACGGTTCGATGGCAAAGGGAGTAGTAAAATGGTTCAATAACGCAAAAGGATACGGGTTTATCACTCCTGAGTCGGGCAAAGATGTCTTTGTGCATCATAGTGCGATTCAGGGCGAAGGTTACCGGACCCTAGAAGAAGGACAACAAGTCGAGTTCGAGATCAAAAAAGGGCCTAAGGGAGAAGAGGCTACGGACGTGGTCAGACTCTAAAAGTCGTAGGGGCGGGCCTTGTGCCCGCCTAACAAACAAAAAACCCGTAGGGGCGAATAGTTATTAGCCCCTACGGGTTTTTTGTTTTATGGTTCGACTTCGCTCACCACAGGTGGTTCGGCGCGCTTCGCTTGTTCACCATTGAATCTTATAGTTGAAGTCCCCACAGGGATTCAATAAGACGGAACATCTGCAAGAGTAGCCACACCATCAGCAATGGCCGCTTTCGCGACCGCGGCGGATTCCCATTCCAGAATACGCGGGTCAAAAGGTGTAGGGATAAGATATTCCGAGCCGAATACAAAATCTTTTTTATACGCCTTCCGAACTTCTTCGGGTATATTTTTTTCTCGCGCAAGAGATGCCAGAGCCTCTGCTGCGGCTTTTTTCATATTCATGGTAATCTTGCTGGCCCGCACATCAAGAGCGCCGCGAAATATAAACGGAAAGCCCAGAACATTGTTTATCTGGTTAGGATAATCCGACCTACCGGTCGCCATGACGTATTTTCGTTTCTTCATGCATTCGACGACAAGCGCCGGCTCTATCTCAGGGTCAGGATTAGCCATGGCAAAAATAGCCGGATAATCCGCCATTGAACACACCATTTCCGGTGTGACGCATTTCGCGGCGGATACCCCGATGAAGACATTCGCTCCAACCATGACTTCTTCAAGTGAATGCAAGGATGACCGAACCGCATGAGCTCTTTTATATCGGTTGATATCCGTTCTTTCCTCGTGAATAACGCCTTTGGAGTCGCACAGGACGCAATTGATGACGCCATCGGACTTGATCATTTCGGCGATACGGAGACCCGCAGCGCCCGCCCCGTTTATGACCACGGAAAGGTCTTCCGGTTTTTTGCCGGAAAGAATACAGTAATTTTTCAATGCCGCCAGAGTAATAATCGCCGTTCCCCACTGATCGTCATGAAATACCGGAATATCCAGAGCGGCGTCCAGGCGATCCTCAATCTCAAAACATGCCGGCGCTGCGATATCTTCCAGATTGATGCCTCCGTACATGCCCGCTATTTTTATTACGGTATCCGTAAACCGGTCGACATCCGTATGCCCTTTTTGATCACAGACGCCTTCCAAAGGAACCGGCCAGGCATCAACATCCGCGAAGGCCTTGAAAAGCACGGCTTTTCCTTCCATAACGGGAATGGAGGCCCTGGCGCCGATATTTCCGAGACCCAGCACGGCGGTGCCGTCCGTCACGATGGCTACGATATGCCCCTTTGACGTTAGTGAATAAGCTTTCTCAGGCGCCGTTTCAATCGTCTTGCAGATCTCTGCGACCCCCGGAGTATAAGCCATGCTGAGATCTTTCTGATCAACCAGTTTTTTCAAAACTGACAAACCGATCTTACCGCCAAGATGGTAATCAAAAATCTCTTTTCTCGTAACAGAAACTCTGTTTTTTGACATAATTAGACAAATCCCTTTTATTTAACACAGATTTTTATAAGCACACATCGGTCTGATACTTCGCGCGGCGATATGTTCGCGTATCGGCACACAGGTAAAAGTTTTTCCGGAAGCTGTCTTCTGCGCGCCAAGACGTTCGTGATAGTCATTACATGCGTGCGTTCCGTCATCGGCAGCCATAAGACGGGAACATGGATCGTCCGACACGCCGCAGCATTCGCCGCATTTTTTGCATAATGACTCAAAATCTTCTTCTTTTGCAGCCATGTATTTTGTGTATATTTCCGAATCCATTTCTTCTCCCCGTTGTTATTTCTTGAGAAATTGCCGGGCAATATAACCGACCAGGGCGATTATATAAAAAACGGCCACGATAAAAAAAATAATCGCCAGAAAAGAAAGAACCAAGGAGCTTATACCTACAAGCACGGGCCACGTAAAAAGAATAAGACCAAACAATAAAAATGAAGCGATTATTACCAGTATTCCCGTAAAAAAGCTTTTTAACATTTCCATCTGAGCCCCCTATTGTATTTTTCGTCAATTTTTTTCAGCCGGCAGCGCCCGAATTTCATCTTTTGTCATCTCTTCTTTTCGGACAAAACGAACCGCAATATCATACGATATGTCAGGTTCCCCTTCTGCGATCCTGACAACCCTGCCGACGAGGCCGCCGGCTCGGAACATGAGATCGTTTTCTATGGGCGTGCATATTTCGGAGAGCTCAGTGCTTCGTTCTATCCAGACAAAGCAGGATATCGCCGGGACGGACGATTCCACGGCTGTTCTGAAAAGCAGGCCACCGGCGCCGACATTGCGTGTAATCACGCCGTTCCGCGACCTAAAATGTTCCCCGCAAAGTATTTTCAGGTTTAACGGGGCCGCGTGGTCTATCCTTTGAAATTCCCGTTTTTCTTCTTTCGTGCCGTCCATTTCAACATTCTCCATTTTTCTCATAAAAACGATTCACTATGTCGATTATTTCGGATATATCGTCGGTTACGGTAAATATGTCCAGGTCTTTTTCCGCAATAGTTTTTTCCTTAAGACATATTTCATCTATCCAGGTCAGAAGGCCTTTCCAATATTTTTTTCCCACAAGAATAACAGGAATCGCGGTTATTCTTCCGGTCTGTATTAATGTTGTTATTTCAAAAAATTCGTCCATGGTCCCAAGTCCTCCCGGAAAGACCACAAACGCTTTACTGTATTTTGCGAACATGAGTTTGCGCGCAAAAAAATAACGAAATTCAAGCGGCAATGTTACATGTTTATTTACTTTTTGCACCAGAGGTATCGTGATGTTAAGCCCTACCGATACACCTTTTGCTTGTTTTGCCCCTTTATTAGCGGCTTCCATAATTCCATTTCCCCCGCCCGTTATTACGGCATAACCATTCCGCACAAAACGCGCGGCCGTCCGTTCAGCCATGACACAATATTTATGGTCAAACTTCAATTGTGCCGATCCGAATATGCTTACAGCCTTTCCGATGTCTCTCAGGGTTTCAAATCCATCGACAAACTCGCTCATTATCCGGAATACACGCCAGGGATCCTCAAGGTAAAGATTATCCGCTATTGTTTGTTTTTTAGGCATAAGGTGTTTCCTTTCCGGCGTCTTGGCCAAAAGAAAAAAGATAACTGAATCTCCACGGAGCTACGTCCGTGGAGACCTTCGACGCGCTCCTCACTGTGTTCGTCGCTTGCTCAGGGTGGTTCAACGCAAGATTCAATGGTGAGCGAAGTCGAACCATAAAATTTTCACGAGATGCGAATTTCTGTGTTTATGATATACGATAAACGCTGACTTTTCAAGTCCGGTGATTCCTGAAGAAAAGTGGAAGCCGCGGACACGGATTCTATTCCGTGTCCACGGCGCTTTCTTTTACAGCCGTGATGGGACGGCGTTCCGCCAGGCGGAACTCATTGCTTTTAGGGCAAGGTCGACCATGACCTTATCTCCTCGCCGGATGGTCAGTTTTTCTCCACCGACGTTTCCCATGAGCTTAGCAGGCACTGAGTGTTTCTCCGCCGTTTTTTTCAATGCGGCGAGAGAATCTTTATTGACTGAAACTATTATCCGTGACGGCGCTTCCCCGAAAAGAAGAGCATCTCCCCTGACGCCGTTGTTCAACTCGATCGTTGCGCCCAGCATGTGTTCGCCATCTGCGATGCATGATTCGGCAAGCGTAACGGCTATGCCTCCTCTGGAACAGCTGCTGGCTGAACGAATGATGCCCTGCCGGATCGCTTCAAGACATGCTGTCTGAAGGGCTTTTTCTTTTTCCATGTCTATTTTCGGGTTGCCTTTTTTGAGGCCGTGTATCAGGTTCAGATATTCGCTGCCCGACAGATCCTCGGTATTTTCGCCGAGAAGGACGATGATATCTCCCTCTTTTTTGAATTCCCGCGTGACATAGTTACTTGCGTCATCAACAAGTCCGACCATGCCGACCATCGGGGTTGGATCTATCGCGCCTTTCGGGTTTTCATTATAGAAACTTACATTGCCGCTTATAACCGGCGTGTCCAGAGCCTTGCATGCCGCGGAAAGCCCTTCTATGCATTTCTCGAATTGCCAGTAGTTTTCCGGTTTCATCGGATTGCCGAAATTCAAACCGTCGGTTATGGCAAGCGGCTTTCCGCCCGCGCAGATTATGTTTCGCGCCACTTCTGCCACGGTCATCATCGCGCCGTTAAAGGGGTTTAGGAAACAGAACCTTCCGTTACAGCCCACGCTCAGCGCCAAAGCCTTCTTTGTTCCCTTGACCCGGATAACAGCAGCGGCGGCACCGGCGCCGACAAGCACTTCTTCTTTATCCAGAAAGGTGAATTTTTTATGCTCTACTTCCTTGGACGCGATAGTCGGACAATCAAGCAATTTCAGAAGCGTGTCGTTCGGGTTTTCCGGTTCCGAGAGCGTGTCAGTATCCAGCTTCTGAACATCTTTAAGATATGCGGGTTCTTTTGACTCCCTCTTGTAAAGCGGAGCTTTTTCCGTGAGCGCCTTGGCCGGCACTTCACATACCACGGTTCCGTTCTCTTTGACCCTCATTATCCCATCATCCGTGACCTTGCCGATTTTTACCGCATTTATATCCCATTTTTTAAACACTTTAAGCGCTTCTTTTTCTTTTTCTTCGTTCAGGATCGCGAGCATTCTTTCCTGTGATTCGGACAACAGTATCTCATAGGGGGTCATTCCCTTTTCCCTCTGGGGCACCAAGGCCACATCTATTTCGATACCGGTTCCGCTTCTTGAAGCCGTTTCACAGGAGGAACAGGTTAGCCCTGCCGCTCCCATGTCCTGCATGCCTACCGCTAAACCTTTTTCTATCAGTTCAAGGCAGGCCTCGCGCAGGCGTTTTCCGAGTTCAGCGTCGCCTATCGCAACCGCATTCTCTATTGTTGCGGATTCTTCGGTGATCTCCTTAGACGCAAAACTGGCGCCGCCGACACCGTCCCTGCCAGTGTCTCCGCCGATATAATACACCGGATTTCCGACACCGTAAGCGCCGCCTCGCACGATATTCCGGATTGGCACTATCCCTACCACAAAGGCGTTGACGAGTGGATTTCCTTCATAACTTTCGTCAAAACAGGTATCTTCTCCGACGACATTAATCTCGGCGATATTTGAATAATGAGCCAATCCGCGCATAACTTCCTTGAACAGGAATTTGACTTTCTCGTTGTCCAGAGATCCGAATCTCAGGGCGCCGAGTCCGGCGACAGGTCTGGCGCCTGTTGTGAATATATCGCGAAGACATCCGCCAATCCCCGTCGCCGATGCCTCAAACGGCTCTACAGCGGAAGGATGATTATGTGACTCCATTTTGAACGCCACCCCAAGGCCGTCGCCGATATCGATGATGCCGCTGTTTTCTTCTCCTGCCCCGACCAAAACTTGTTTGCCTTTAGTAGGAAAGAGGCTGAAAAGCCCTCTGGAATTTTTATAGCTGCAGTGTTCCGACCACATGGCTGAAAAAACTCCAAGTTCCGTGAAATTCGGATCCCGTCCCATCAGTTTTTTAATTTCGCTAAACTCGCTTTCGGTAAGTCCCAGTTCTTTTGCCAGTTCAATATTTACTTTTACTGTCATCGTCATCGGATGACCTCCTTTTCGTCAATTTTAATCGGTCATTTTTCTTGTTTTAATTTATACCGCCTCTATTGTGGAGGGGGGCTTTGTCGTTATATTGTACGTGACGCTTACGACACCCGGAACTTTTGTCGTGATCTCAGCAGCCATATCCTCCAGAATCTCATACGGCAGTCTTGTCGGAGAACCAACAATCGCATCGGTGCTTTCCCAACAGCGTATTTCTATCTGCAAACCGTAGTCTCTTTTACCGTCTCTCAACCCGGTAACCCGGTCTGCGTGCAGGATCGCGAGATATTGAAACGCGCCCGTGCCGGACAATTTATCTTCAACAATCGTTGTAGCCTTTCTGACAGTTTCCACTCTTTCCGGAGTAACTTCGCCGATGACTCTTGCCGCCAGCGCAGGTCCCGGAAAAGGCGGACGCGCGTATATTTCTTCCGGCAGTCCGAGAAGGCGCCCCACTTCGCGCACACCGGTTTTTCTGAGCCGGAGGACCGGTTCAATCACCTTGTAGCCAAATGTTTTTTCTGTATCTATGCCAAGTTGTTCAAGGATATTATGCTGTCGCTTGACTCCGGCCAGGGTTTCTTCAACGTCCGTGTAGTTCGTGCCCTGAAGAAGATAGTTCGCGCCGCTTTCTTTTACAAGATGCCCGAAAACGTCTTTATAGAAGGTTTGCGTAATCGCTTCTCTTTTTTCTTCCGGATCCAGCACATTTTTGAGGGCGCTGAAGAACTGGTCCTGCGCGTTTACAATCTCGACTTTAACACCCAGTTTTTTAAACCATGTCACGATTGTCTGAGGCTCATCCTGCCGCATGAGGCCGCTGTCTATGAAATAGGTCTTTAGCCTTTCCCCCAGGGCCTTATGTCCCAGCAGCGTGACTACGGATGAGTCAACTCCGCCCGATAAGGCATTTACCGCTGTTCCGCTGGTTATGGCGGAAGAAATTTCATTTACTTGTTGCTCTATGAATTTTTTCGGTTCAAGTTCCGAGAATTTAATCTCTGTAACGTTCATTTTCCCTCCTTGTATAGCAGATAATAAAAAAAAACGCTCTTTCCCTGAAGGTCAGAACGTCTTTGTTCCTCTTGATTCTGGATACATACATCGTACCAGTATTTATATTATCCCGCATTTTCGAAAGATGTCAATAAAAATTCTGCTGTTTCAACATCTCCGGTTAACTGCGCGTCCGCGGGAATTTCCGCCATTTTTTTTCAAGGTCCGGATCATCCCCTCGTTCCAACAGATACGTGACAAATTCCTCGCCCGTTACCCCGGTATCGCGGCCTGTAATCTGAAGCCGTTTTTCGAATTGGCCGCATATGTCAAGTGCCATATCCACTCGTGAGGCCTTTTCAGGAAAACCCACGTGACGGAGAAGCATTGCCGCGGCCCGGATCATTGATGACGGATCCGCATAGATGTCACGCCCTTCCGTTACCATACGCGGGGCGCTCCCATGTATGGCCTCGAACATTGCCCACCGCTTGCCGATATTGGCGCTTCCTGCTGTGCCAACACCTCCCTGGAGTTGCGCGGCCTCATCAGTAAGAATATCACCGTAGAGATTTGGGAGTACCATTACCTGGAACTCCCTGCTCCGTTCCGGATCAAGGAGTTTTGCGGTCATGATATCAATGTACCACTCATCCTGCCTTATTCCGTATTTTTCATATTCAGAAGCGATCTCTTTCGCGATGCGGGAAAACTTTCCGTCTGTGGTTTTTACTACGTTTGCTTTCGTAACCACCGTGACACGTTTTCGTCCGTTGATTCGCGCATACTCAAAAGCCAGACGGATTATTCTCTCAACGCCCTGTCGGGTCGCGACCTTAAAGTCCATGCTCAAATCGTCACCTATGTTGATACCCCTGGAGCCGAGTACGTAGGCTCCTTCCGTGTTTTCCCTAAAAAAACACCAGTCAATATTCTCTTTCGGTATCTTTATGGGGCGGACATTCGCAAAAAGGTCAAGTTCGCGCCGCATAGCGACATTAGCACTTTCTATGTTGGGCCATTTGTCTCCCGCCTGCGGGGTGGTGGTCGGTCCCTTTAAAATTACGTGACACGCTTTTATTTCCCGAAGAACCCCATCCGGAATGGCTTTTTTATGTTTAGCACGATTTTCAATGGTCAGTCCCTCAATGTTTCGGAATTCTACCCGGCCGGACGCCGTCTCCTCACGCAACATATGCTTAAGAATGCGTTCCGCATGATCGGAGATCACCTTACCGATACCGTCTCCTCGACAGACTCCTATTATCACGGGTCGGACGGTACTATAGTCAATCCATTTTTCCGCCTTTTTCATCAATTCGATGCGGTCTAATTGTTCCTGAATGAGGCGTCCGAACTCTTCTTTAGCTTTTGTGATCATTTTATCTTTATCCATTGCGCCGGCCTCCTTAATGAACACATGATTTCCACGACCAAAGAGCGCGTAAATCATAGGCGTGTATTAATTCCGCATCCGAGCGGTGCGGGATTTTTCTCTTTATATTCGGATTTTTTTTGTTCTCATAAAAATCAAGCCACAAAAAGGCTTTTACTGGAAAATTCGGGCTCGCTCGTAAGATTAACTCCCAGTCTTCTTAATCCCGCTTCATCGCCCGGAGTGGGAATATGCGTCATGTGAACCTCGTGCCCGTGAAGATCTTTCAATTTTTCCATGGCCAGAGACGCATCCGGATCCGTAGCCGCGCTTATGCTTAAAGCAATCAAGGTTTCTTCAAGATCCAGACTTATGGTTTTTGTCTCCAGAATGTTCTCTTTAAGATTCCTTATGGATTCTATTATCTTGGGCGAAAGCAAGTGTCTGTCGTCGGGAATGCTCGACAGAATTTTTATGGCATTCAACACAAGACTTGAAGCGGCATGCATGAGAGGGGAGTTTTTCCCGGTAACCACAAGTCCACCGTTCAGTTCAATGGCGGCTCCGCAGAAAATACCCTTATTCCCCTTCCCGCTTTCACTCGCGTCCTTCGCGGCCCCTCGCGCGGGTTCAACTACCACGCGGTCGGTAGGAGTAACACCTACTTCTTTCATGAGCTGTTCGGCCCTTTCCACTGCATCTTTTTCCACGAAACCCAGCGCATGTTCACATGAGGCCCGAAAATACCGTCTGATGATCTCTTTTTTTGCCGCTTCTTGCACTTCTTTGTCGTCAATGATTCCGAATCCGGCCTTATTAACGCCCATATCCGTAGGTGACTTGTAAATGCATTCTTTTCCCGTGATCTTTTCAAGTATACGGCGAAGAACCGGGAAAATTTCCATATCCCGGTTATAATTAACGACTGTCTCGTTATGCGCCTGTTGGTGGAAGGTATCAATCATGTTAGAATCCTTCAAATCTACCGTGGCGGCTTCATAAGCGATATTAACGGGATGTTTTAGAGGCAGATTCCAGATTGGAAAAGTCTCAAATTTCGCATATCCCGGTTTTGTCCCTCTTTTATAATCATGGTAAAGCTGGGAAAGACAGGTAGCAAGCTTTCCGCTGCCGGGACCCGGTCCGGTTACGATAACAAGAGGGTTCTTGGTCTCAATGTACGTATTAGCGCCGTAGCCCTCATCACTTACAATCAAATCTACATCCGTGGGATATCCCTTCGTATAACGATGGGTATATACCTTGATCCCGCGGTGTTCCAGTTTATTCTTGAATATTTTTGCCGCCGGCTGATTGTCAAAACGTGTAATCACGACCGCTGAAACGCCTATTTTCCAGTCCTTGAGATCATCAATCAGCTTGAGAGCGTCGACATCGTAGGTTATTCCGAAATCCGCTCTTACTTTTCTTCGCTCAATGTCGCCGGCGTATATGCAGAGCAGAATATCCGCCTTATCACTGAGTTGCTGCAGAAGTCGCATTTTTACATTGGGATCAAATCCCGGCAACACACGCGCGGCGTGGTAATCAAAGATGATCTTTCCGCCGAACTCAAGATATAGTTTATCATTGAACATGTTCACGCGTTCCAGGATGGCCGCGGATTGTTCCTGCAGATAACGCTCGTTATCAAAAGCTTTTGCTTTTCCCATATGTTCAGCCCCTTATTGCCTCTTTATAGTTTCTACTGAGAAACCGTTTTTTGCCCGTCTTTTTGGTAAGTAGCAAGCTCCTTATAATAATCCTGCAGGGATTTCGGCAGGACTTTTTTTGCTTTTGCGGCTTCAATCCCTTCAACGCTGGCCTCAGCTGCCGCCATTGAAGTTATATACGGTATCTTATGCTGTATCGCCATCATGCGGATATAACTGTCGTCATAGTTGCTGCTGCGCCCTATCGGGGTGTTCACGATGAGGTGTATGTCCTTGTTCTTTACCTCATCAGCGAGGTTCGGCCTGCCTTCGTGCAGTTTTTTCGTGACGCTGGATTTTATTCCGTTTTCCTCCAGAAAACGAGCAGTCCCCTCTGTTGAGCAAATGCCGAACCCGAGTTTTTGAAGTCGTTCGGCTATCGGAAGCAGCTGTTTCTTGTCTTTGTCCGCTACGGTCAGAAGCACATTTCCCTCAAGGGGCAGTTTCGCTCCCGCAGCTTCCTGCGCTTTATAAAACGCATGGCCGAAAGAATCCGCTATGCCCATGACTTCTCCCGTGGCGCGCATTTCGGGGCCGAGCAAGGGGTCTACTTCCGGGAACATATTAAACGGAAAAACAGCTTCTTTCACACCGACATATGGTATGTCAGTTCTTGTAAGTTCCGGAAACGCGCCAATTTTCTTTCCGAGCGCCAAGAGGGTTGCTATACGGGCTATAGGAATTTTTATCATCTTTGATACCAAGGGAACCGTTCGTGAGGCCCTGGGGTTGGCTTCAAGGATGTAAACCTTATCGTCGCAGATGGCATACTGAATGTTCATGAGGCCGATAACCTTCAATTCCTTTGCAATAGCTTTTGTATATTTATCAATTGTTTTGAGATGTTCATTCTTAATCGTTCTGGATGGGATAACGCATGCTGAATCTCCGGAGTGGACCCCGGCATGTTCAATGTGTTCCATCACGGCGGCTACAAACGTATCGGTGCCGTCGGAAAGGGCATCTACTTCCACCTCGACCGCTCTTTCAAGAAAACGGTCAATAAGCATTGGATGTTCAGGACTTACATCGATGGCACTGACGGCGTACTTGTGAAGCATTCCCTCGTCATATATAATCTCCATCCCTCTACCGCCCAGAACGTACGACGGTCTGACCATAAGAGGATAGCCTATTCTTTCGGCTATCGTGACGGCCTCGTCCAAAGAGCGTGCGATGCCGCTTTCCGGCTGCGGAATGCCGAGAGCTTTCATTTTTTTACTGAAATGTTCGCGGTCTTCAGCCAGATGAATACTTTCCGGAGTTGTCCCCAAAATTTTCACGCCGCAATTTTTCAGTTCCTGCGCTATGTTCAGAGGTGTTTGACCTCCGAATTGAACAATAACTCCGTCCGGCCGTTCCTTTTCATAAATAGTCAATACGTCTTCTACCGTCAGCGGCTCAAAATAAAGCTTGTCTGACGTGTCATAATCCGTTGATACCGTTTCAGGGTTGCAGTTGACCATGATGGTCTCAAATCCCTCATCGCGCAAAGCGAACGCCGCATGAACACAGGTATAATCAAACTCTATTCCCTGACCTATTCGGTTCGGCCCGCCGCCGAGAATCATGACTTTCTTATTCGGGGACACGGGAACGCTGTCTTCTGCTATGTATGTGGAGTAATAATAAGCCTGGTTTTCAACGCCGCTGACTGGGACGGCTTCAAAACGTCCGTGTTTTCCTATGAGTATTCGCTTTTCGCGAACGTCAGACTCGGCGACTCCGAAAAGGTTGGCGAGATATCTGTCGGAAAAACCCCATTCCTTGGCTTTCGCCAGTTTTTCATCCGATAAATCTTTCCATGAAAACGCCTGCAGTTCCCTCTCAAGTTCCGTAAGTTCTTTCATTTCGTTTATGAACCTCGATCCGATATGCGTCAGCCGGGAAATTTCGTCCGACGGCACACCCTTGATAAGAGCTTCATATATTAAGAAGATTCTCTCGCTTGACGGCGCGGAGATTTTTTCTTTCAGTTCTTCTGCGGAAAGTTTTTTGAATTTTTCGATTTGACCGAGACCGTATCGCTTAATCTCAAGAGAGCGGATGGCTTTCTGGAAAGCCTCCTTGAAAGTTTTCCCGATGCTCATGACCTCGCCGACGGCTTTCATCTGGGTTCCGAGGACATCCTTCGCCTGGGGGAACTTTTCAAACGCCCACCGTGCGAACTTTATTACGACATAATCGCCGCTTGGCGCGTATTTTTCCAACGTCCCTTCTTTCCAGTAGGGCATTTCGTCCATGGTAATCCCTGTCGCGAGTTTGGTTGAGATCCGCGCAATCGGAAATCCTGTGGCCTTTGACGCAAGAGCTGACGAACGGGAAGTTCGGGGGTTTATTTCTATTACTACCAACCGATCATCAATAGGATTATGGGCAAACTGAACATTCGTCCCTCCGACGACATCGATGGCGTCAACAATTTTATAGGAAAGCTCCTGCATGCGCTTCTGCAGTTTATCTGGAACGGTCAACATAGGCGCGGTGCAGAAACTGTCACCGGTATGGACTCCCATCGCGTCAATATTTTCAATAAAACACACCGTTATTTTCTGATTTTTATGGTCCCGGACGACTTCAAGTTCCAGTTCTTCCCACCCAAGAACGGACTCTTCCACGAGAACCTGATGTACAATACTTACGGCCAGGCCCCTTGCCGCAATGGTGCGGAGATCTTCCACGTTGTATACTATTCCGCCGCCCGTTCCTCCCATGGTATATGCGGGGCGCAGAACTACCGGATATTTGAGTTTTTCCGCGATCTTTTCGGCCTCTTCCACTGAATGAGCAGGTTCAGACCGCGGGGTTGAAACCCCGAGCCGGTTCATGGTATCTTTGAAAGCGATACGGTCTTCGCCTCTTTCTATCGCGTCTGTCGTAACGCCTATAACTTCTACCTTGAACTTCTCCAGTATTCCCTCTTTGTGAAGGCTTGCGGCAAGGTTCAACGCGGTTTGCCCCCCAAGGTTCGGCAACAGAGCATCGGGCCTCTCTTTTTCAATGATCTTAGTCAGTGTTTCTATGGTCAGTGATTCTATATACGTCTTATCAGCCGTATCGGGATCGGTCATTATCGTCGCCGGATTGGAATTGACCAGTACCACTTCATATCCTTCCTCTTTCAGCGCCTTGCACGCCTGCGTGCCGGAGTAATCAAATTCACAGGCCTGGCCTATTATGATCGGCCCTGAACCTATTATAAGTATTTTATGAATATCTTTTCGTTTCGGCATCTTTTTTCTCCGTTTTGTTTATTAGTAGTTCCCTCTCGAACGTTACTATTATAAGTATAGTGCCCAAAAACTCAATACATTCCTTCTTTACAGGCTCACTTTCCGCTTGTGGCGCCTTTTTTCAGATAGACGTCAATCGCCCTTGCAGCCTGTTTTCCGGCTCCCATGGCCGCAATAACCGTGGCGGAACCGGTCACGATATCGCCGCCGGCAAAAATATCTTTCACGCTTGTTTGCCCGTTCTCATCCGCTTTAATGTTACCCCTCTTATTGAGCTCAAGCCCGCTAACCGTCTGAAGAAGCAGCGGATTAGGCCCGTTACCGATAGCGATAACCACGGTGTCTATCTCCAGCTCAAAATCCGACCCGTCTACCGGCACCGGTCGTCTACGGCCGCTGGAATCAGGATCACCAAGACGGTTTTTGCGGCAGACCATTTTATTTATATGACCGTTATCGTCTCCCCTCATAGAGACAGGGCTCGTCAGAAGGCAGAATTCTATTCCTTCCTCTTTCCCGTGGTGGACCTCGTCAATCCTGGCCGGCATTTCGCGCTCGGTACGCCGGTAAACAACACGAACCTTCCCAGCGCCGAGTCTCAGAGCGCAACGCGCGGAATCTATCGCCACGTTTCCGCCACCTATAACAGCGACATTTTTGCCCACGTTTACAGGCGTGTCATATTCCGGAAATTTGTATGCTTTCATGAGGTTCACGCGCGTCAAGAATTCGTTGGCTGAGTATACTCCATTGAGAGATTCACCGTCGACCCCAAGAAAATAGGGCAACCCCGCGCCCGTGGCGATAAAAAAGGCCTCGAATCCATCTTTTCTCAGGTCTTGAAAGCTCCGAGTTTTTCCGATAACATAATTAAGCTTCACTTCTACACCAAGCGTTCTAATCAGGTCGACTTCTTCTGCCACAATGCTTTTAGGAAGACGGAATTCAGGAATTCCATACACGAGGACCCCGCCCACCTCGTGCAGACCTTCAAATATTGTAACGTGATATCCCAAGAGAGCAAGATCTGCCGCGCAGGTCAGTCCGGCGGGTCCCGATCCGATAACCGCTACTTTCTTCTTTTTGTCAGCCTCATGGGGGCGTGCCGTCGGCTTCGGTGTGCTTTTTTGCGCACTGTCTGCCGCAAAACGCTCAAGACCGCCGATATTTATCGGATTACCCGTTTTAATGAGAACACACGCTTTTTCGCATTGGTCTTCCTGGGGACAAACCCTTCCGCAAACCGCGGGCAGATTGTTTGTCCGGTGAATAATAGAAATGGCATCATCGGGGCGTTTTTCCCGGATGGCTGCGATAAACTCGGGGATAGCCACCTCCGCGGGACATCCCGCAACACACGGCGCGTTTTTGCACTGAAGGCATCGTAAGGCCTCCTGCACGGCCTCTTTCTCGCTATAGCCGCAGGGAACTTCGTCAAAATTAGTTATACGTTTTTTTGGGTCCTGTTCCCTCATTTTTTCGTCTTTCCCAGGCCGATTCGACAGGCTTCGTCATGATGGTCCATTGCGGATTTTTCTTTGTCCTTATATCTTCCCTGACGTTGTATTAGATCCTCAAAATCCACGAGATGGGCGTCAAATTCGGGACCGTCAACGCACGTGAATCGTGGGTTACCCTCATACCGGATTCTGCACCCCCCGCACATGCCCGTTCCGTCTATCATAATCGCATTCAGGGATACAAGAGTCTTGACCGCGTACGGCCGTGTTACTTCGGAAACAGCTTTCATCATTATAACGGGTCCAATGGCAAATATCAGGTTGTATGGGCCGGAGTCCAGAAGCTCCCGGAGCACATCAGTAACAAAACCTTTTTTTCCCCGGGAACCATCATCGGTTGCAATATAAACCTGGTCGCAGAATTCCCTCATTTCATTTTCACAGAGAATAAGTTCGGCGGTGCGTGCGCCGATTATTGCCGTTACATCGTTTCCTGCGTTTTTCATCGCCCGGGCTATGGGATATGCTTCGGCAGTTCCCACTCCGCCGCCGATACAGATTACTTTTCCCAGTTTTTCCATTTTGGACGCGTGTCCCAGAGGACCTACGATATCAAGAACAGATTCCCCCTCGTTAAGAGCGCAAAGCTTTTTCGTGCTTACACCCACGGCCTGGCACACCACCGTTACCGTCCCCTGAGTTTTGTTCCAGTCATACAATGTAAGAGGAAAACGCTCGCCTGTTTTGTCAACGCGGAATATCAGGAATTGTCCGGGTTCAGCGGCCAGCGCGATATCGCGAGCCGCAAATTCCAGAAGAAAAATTTCCGGATTAAGCTGTCTTTTTTTTATAATTTTGAACATTTATCCCCCAAAATCGCGCTATTTTAAGCTTCTTCGCCACATAACCCATATCGTCGGAACCCGGCAGGTTAAAAAAAAAGACGTTCCCCCGATAGGTAGAACGTCTTTGTTCCGATTGATACGGCCCCTCACTTTGTAAACATTATCTACGATAGATCACCGGTAGTCAAGAAAAAAACAAAAAACCTCTTGTTTGAGAACATCACCATTTTTGAGTTATTTTTCATCACAGACGAAAACCTTGTGAATACCCGCGCCTACGCGTTTGGTATCTCTAACCATTCCATTTATAGTCTCTCCGCAGCCGGACAGGAATACGGTCAATAAAACCACAACTATGATTGAATAGGCATTACGCATCTAATCCTCCATTGCAACACTGAATTACTGAATTCCCTGAGAACACTGAAACCTTGCAACTCTGAAAGCTCTGAAACCTTGCGACTCTGAAAGCTCTGAAACTTTTGAGAACACTGAGATCAGTGTTCTCAGTTCTTTTCAGTGTTCTCTGTGTTGCAGGTGTTCTCATTCCTCTTCAGTGTTCTCAGTGTTGCATTTCCCTATCCGGGAGATATTTTCCAACTTTCCATAGCATACAAGCATGTCATTCTGCAACAAACGGTCATTTGCGTGAGGCGCCGGAATTACGCCCGTACCTCTTTCTATCGCCAGAATAAGAATATCCTTTTGCCTGAATGACGCTTCAAAAAGCGATTTTCCGATATCACTGTTTCCTTCGTTCAACGTCACCTCGGCTACACCATAACCTTCGGCAAGTCGGAGAATCTCTTCAACAGGGCGTTTCGTAAAAGAAGCACTCTGCATGAGTCTGGCCTGTATTTTTTTTGTCAATTTTACCGTGAGTTTTTTGTTCAGCGATATTTTTATTAAAAGAAGCACCGCCAGAAGAATTATCGTGATATTAACCAAAAGGGGAGTCAGTCCTCCACCCTCAAAAAGAGAAAGCATGAGAGTGGTAATCACCGAAACAAGTCCCGCATTGCCCATTATCATGAGAAACATTATGATCTTCCGGCGGATGTCATTCCGGACGACCAGTTCGGAATCCCGAGTGGTAAATCCCGTGCCCGTGAAAGCGGAAAGAGCCTGAAAAAAGGCTCTTTTTTCGTCAAGCCCGGTAAGATTAAGCGCCACTGAAGCAATCTTTACCAATACGGCAGAAGCGACGATGATAACTATAACGGGAATTACAAATATAAGGCCCATTTTGTTTATTTTCTGTCTTCGATTTCTCCTACAATCTCTTCCAACATGTCTTCTATTGTCACTATCCCTATAATACTACCGGTGTTGCCGGTTACAACCCCCATTGGCTTTTTTTTATGGCGCAGACGCATCAAAGCTATATCCAAACCGTCTTTCCGATCCACACGAACCAGATTGCGGATAAAGCTTTTTATACGCACTTTGTCATCACTGCCGGTCGTCCTGAAAAGTATATCATAAATATTAACAATACCAATAACATTTTTTACATCTGTCTCATAAACGGGAAATCTGGAAAAACCCGTTCGGACGGCAAGTTTTTTTATCACCTCGACCGTGGTATCTGAACTGATGGATGATACCTCTTCTATCGGGACCATTATCTCCTCTGCCGTTTTCGAACCGAAATCCAGCACTTTATGTATCAGTGTAACTTCATCTGCTTCCATTCCACCCGCCTCATATCCCAAAAGAAGCGCTTTTTTAAGATCACTTCTTGTGGGCGTTACTGACCGTGCGGTGATATGTTTCCTGAACGGTGCCAGGATTAAACGCGCAACGGCATTGACAAAGACGACCAAAGGATAAAATAGACGAAAAAAACCGGTTAGCGGTGTTATTACTCTCAGGGCTAACGCCGTAGAAAACTGCTGTGCTATCATTTTGGGTATAAGTTCCGCGAAAATAAGCACCAGTGGCGTCATAATCAGCGTAGCAAGAGTGATTGCAACTGTTGGAGTAAAATACTCCGCAAATACCCGTGTCGCGAGTATACCGGCGATTACCATGCACACATTAGTCCCGACAAGGGTGGTTCCGAGGTATACCCCTTCTTTTTTCATAAACTTTTCAAGCTTTAAGGCATATTTGCCGCCGGATGAGGCAAGATGTCTGAGCTTTGCCCTGTTCACGCATGTAAGCGCTACTTCTGAAGCCGTAAAAAAAGCCTGTAAAGCGATTGCAGCGAAAATCAGGATTGTATAGAGTGTAATCATTTTGTACGGTTTTACTTAGAAAAAAGTCCTGTCTCTTTATCATCCTTTTCAATAACAATGTTTGTAATGCGATTCTTTGAAACATCTTTTACGGTTACCAGCATATTTCCGATTCGCATTTTGTCTCCGGCCCGGGGAATCCTTCCCATTCGTAAAATAACATATCCGCCTATGGTATCCACTTCCTCCGTTTGTATGGAAAGACCCGTTATTTCGTTTACTTCATCAATATGGGTCTGTCCTTTAATCTCGTAGCTGTTTTGGGAAATTTTCCGTATTTTCGGAGCTTCAATATCAAATTCGTCTTTTATCTCGCCAACAATTTCTTCAAGGATATCTTCGATGGTCACTATTCCGGATGTAACCCCGTACTCGTCCGTGATCACGGCCATGTGTGTGTGTGCTTTTTGAAGTTGTTGTAGAAGATCGTCTATCTTCATGCTTTCGGGAGCAAAGAACCCCCGACGAATAAGGTTTTTTGTCGGCGTCGCGCTACCCAAAAGAATGTCCTTGGAATGTATAATACCCACAACATTGTCGAGGGTATGCACATATGCGGGAAGGCGCGAATAATGATTTTCTTTTATTTTTTTCACAAGCGCGGTTCTCTCCAGAGAAAGATCAAGCGCCACGATATTTATGCGGGGGGTCATGATATCCGCCGCGTTTAGTTCCTTAAATTCAAGTATGCTGTCGATCATATTTTTTTCACGCTCCTTGACGATGCCCTTCTTTTTTCCGAGAAGAAACATGAAGCGAATATCCTGTTCCGTTATTTTTTGACGTTCATGGGATATTTTCACGCCGAAACAACGGATAACGCTGAATGCAATTCCGCTGACCACCAGACGAATGGGTTTGAGGAGTATCTCTATCATTCTCAGCGGGACGGCCACGTGGAATGCGACTTTTTCCCCGTTGCTCAAAGCGAACATCTTGGGCGTTACTTCTCCGAAAATAAGGATAACGATTGCCATCACGGCGATGGAAAGACCGACACTTCTTTCTCCGACAACACGATAGAAAACACCCGTCAGAACGGCGCTTGCGGCAATATTGACAAAGGTGTTTCCGATCAGAACCGTGACAAGCAGTTTATGCATGTCCGAAGCCAGCGATGCTACGTAATCGGCTATGCGTCCGGTTTTTTCGATTTGTTTAATCCTGATTTTATCGAGAGAAAGGAATGCGGTTTCCGATGCGGAAAAAAAAGCAGAAGCAACAAGTAACAGCACAAAAAGGGTTATATCCACTTATTATAATCCCATTCGTTTTCGTTCACGACAATTTTTTTCTGACGATTTCGCCTACAATCCGGCCGTCGGCGCGTCCTTTGAGAAGGCTCAGGCATTCACCAATGACTTTTCCCATATCTTTCAACGATGCCGCGCCTGTCCGGCTGATAACGTCGGAAACAACACGGCTAATCTCCTCTTCAGAAACCGGCTCGGGAAGGTATTTTTTCAATATCTCAAGCTCTTTTATCTCTTTTTCCACAAGATCCTCGCGATTACCTTTCCGGAACTGCTCTATTGATTCGTTATGCTGTCGCGCCATCTTCTGGACAATTTTGATAATCTTTTCGTCGTCAAGTTCCTTTACTCTGTCCGCTATCTTTTTATTTTTTATCTCACAAATAAGCATCCGAAGAACCGAGACTCGGATGGCTTCTTTGTTTTTAAGCGCTTTGTTTAGGCTTTCTGTTATGCTTTTTTCCATCATAGCACGCCACCTCGCATGTTTTGTTTTTTTGTCCGTGCTTTGCAGCCGCAATCTTTTTTACGGCGACCAAACGCCTGACCGGACCTAAATAGTCAATAATCAGCTTCCCGTTAAGATGGTCAACTTCGTGTTGAACGGCTCTTGCGGCAAGTCCCTGTAAATCCCTGACAAAAAAGTCGCCTCGTTCGTTTCTGGCGCGTATTTTCACCTTTTCAGGTCGTTTAATGTTAACTGTTATGCCGGGTAGACTGAGACATCCCTCTTCCATTTCTGACTTTATTTTTGATTTTTCGAGAATTTCAGGATTTATAAGCCACATGGAATCATCTTCCACCTCAACTATGAGCATGCGAAACTTCAGGCCCACCTGCGTTGCGGCAAGGCCAATTCCTCCGCTAGCATACATCAACTCCTGCATTTCACGAAGAGTCTCGCTTATTTCGGAAGTAAATTGCTTAACCGGCCGGGTCTTAATCCGAAGGCATGCATCAGGATATGTCTTGAGCTCTAAGGATGTCACTTATCTGCTTTTAAGCTGGTTGTTTTTTCCCAAATCAACCTGACGCACGCTGAAATTGCGGCTTTCTTTTGTCTCCATGAGGCAATAAGATAGTATCACGAGGGAATCTCCGAGATTTCCTTTTCTTGCCGCAGGTCCATATAGCGTGATCTTACCCGAGTTTGGTTTTTCTTCGATTACATAAGTCACAAACCGTTCTCCGTTAGCGGCATTAAGCACGTGCACCTGTTCTCCGGGCATAATATCCGCGGCGTCAATAATCGTTTTATCTATACCGATACTGCCGTTGTATCTGGGCTCTTTTGCCGTTATACATCCTCCGACTATCTTAGATTTGCATAAGGTTCGCAACATACTGTTCCTTCTTCATGGTTATGTGAGTTTTCATTTTTGATATCACTTAATGTTCTCATCGTCATCGGTCGATTCAGTTTCTTTAAACGGTTCCTGCCGGATATTTGTAAGATTCTCTCCGTCAAAATAAAGATACATATCCGCGGCAAGAAATCCGACATTTACCGGCAGTGTTGAATAAGCGGCTCTGTAAAGCCATTCCTCTCTCGGTTCGCTCCACTCAGGGGCAGTGACCATTCTTTTTGTGTTAGGCTCGCCGTAGATGGACGCAACTTGATTTTTTGACATACCAAGTTTAAGCGAGCCGGTCCCCAGGGGATCCTTAAAAAATTTCTTTGCCGGTGGCAACGTGACATCCGCACAACCTGAAAGAAAAAGGCAGATTACCGCAATACATATCAATCTATAAAAACTCAAAACACACCTCCTGGGTTTCTTATGTTCTCACCTCATGAACTGAGTCATAAAGCAAATCACAAAGATAGCGCAAAAAATCGTTCTTGTTTTTGTCCTCTACACCACTAATTTTCACGCCAACATCATATGGGGATTTATCTTCCAGACTTTGCTTGGTCTGCCACACAACTTTGCCCGTGATATGAATTGGGACCTTAGACGACGGGATAGAGAGCATTATCTCTACCTCCCCGGGGGATTTCAGCTCCTGGCCGATTTCGAACCGTACCCCAACAGGAGACAGATTACGAGTAACAGTTTCCTCTATACGATTACCCGCTCTAACCGTAATTTTCAAAGGTCGCCGCGTTCGTACAAATCGTCTTCTTTCCGGCAGTTTTTCTTTCATTTTTATCGTTGGCGAAAGTATAACACATCAGGCTATCGCAGTCAAGACGCCCCTACTGCATGCTGCACAAATTACCGATACCCAAGATATGAATAATGTCAAATGACAAAATTCAAAGCACAAAATAAGCACAAATAACAAATGGCAAAATCCAAAACTAGAAAAAAACCAGAGTTTTGTTATTTGGATTTGAGATTTTGGATTTATTTTGGATTTTGTGCTTTGTCATTTGAATTTAACGAAGAGTGACTCTTCTTCTCACTCATTTGGTTATTGTATCTTGTATCTTGTTTCTTGTATCTTGGTTATTGCTCCTCGCGCCTAACTCCTTGCGCTATCGGATGTATCGTACGCAATAACGGGCTTATCATACCGGCCGATTGGGAAAGTAACCACGTCTGCTACACCCGAAACCGTGCGGACAAATGCATTGCATGTTCCCTGAAACACCCCGAAAACCAGGCCCTGAATCGGATTTGTCTTTTTCGTAAGAGCGATTACCTTTCCCGGTATTTCTGTCCAGCCCAAAAGAACGTTCGTTAATCCTCTTTCGGCTTTTTCCACGGCCCCTGCCGAAGAGGTACTACAGGCCTTGGCCGCCTCGGAATTAACCTTTTCTTGATTGTTCTCGGAAACATCCGCAGCAGCAGCTACTGCTGCTGTGAAAAACAACGTCAGAACAATTATGATTGTAACATGTATTGCTTTCTTCATTTCAACCTCCTTTGCGATATGGAGAACGCTTTAACTCACCAATAACGAAGATATGGACAGTGATTAGTGATCACTGATCACTGTTCACAGATTCAAGCCAATCTGAAATAATTTTAAACACCTCTGTATTCGGCAAAAACTTCCAGGAAGAGCTGATTTTTTGCGTCGCACCCACGTAGTTGCCCAGCTCTCTCCATACTACGATTTTAACATTTGTGTGTTTTTCCCCAAGCGTCCTTTTCAGGGCGTCTATCGCCGGGGCGCTGGCCCGTTTGTCCTCTTTTCCAAAAATCACCAGCACGGGTCTCTCAAAAGCGGCTATTTCTTCGCGCGGTTTCCTCATCAGGAATTCCCGATACTCAGTAAGCGGCACTTTCACTCCCGTGTAATACGAAAATTTCTTCGTGGAATATGCGACATCGCTCATGTGTTTTTTTATCTTTTCCATCATCGCTTCCAGCGCATCCTCTTTCAGAGGCAGAATCTCTGCGTCATAGAGCAGTGCCAGAATACTTTCTTTTGAAGGTGCATTAAAAAAGGATTGTTCATCCGCTGATAATGGAGTTCCCAAAAGAATGCAGGAGCGCACTTCCGGAAGCTTTGAGGCGGCTTTCAGCGCCAGATATCCGCCGCCGCCGTGACCGATAATGCTTATGGCATTTTTTTGTATGGTGGGAAATCGTTCAAGGTACGCCACGGCCGCGGCAATATCCCCAACTCTCGCACTATCATTCTGACCGTTGAAATTCCCCTGAATTTTGCCCTGAGAGGGTCTATCAACGCTCAGAACGACATATCCTGCATCGGAAAGCCATGTGCCGATCTCATTTATAAAGTGCTGCTCGCCCTTCGTTCCAGGGCCGTCTTCCGGCACGATGAGCACCCCCGGGAAAGGACCGTTCCCCTTCGGCAGGTGCAATTGCCCTATGAGAGTCTGACTGCCACTTTCAAAGAGAATCTCCCTGGTCTCTTTTTTCGCCGGGCTTTCCACGGCAACCGCCGTTACCGGATTCAAAGGTGATGCTGCCTTTTTTTTCGGTGCTGCTGTTACGCCGGACATCCTCAACCTGATATACATGTAAAACTCATCCAGCGCGAATCTTATCCTTTTCCAGGGGGTTTCCATAAGACCGACAAGCACAAATTTCATTCCGGTCTTACCTACTTTCAACGTCAACATTCTGTGCGAATATTTTGATAAATATATTCTTGCAGTCGGCAGGATTTCGGAACTGATGCTGAAATTTTCCGCCTCGTGCCGCCGTCCCATGACGGGGATATATGCATCTCCCAGATACCGGATTTCAATCCGGTCACGAATCGGCGGTATCGGCCCGTCAACCGGTATCAGCACGTCGAAAAACTGTGTTCCCTTCCTCCAGAAATTATATTTTTCCATTATCGGCAGATATAGCATTAGATTGGCCGGAGAAAAGATCATCAGGTCATTTTCCATTTTTTCCTGGAGGGAGATAAATCGGGGTGTTTCTATAAAAAGAAAATCAAATTTTCCGGTGTCACACTCTATCAGAGTCTCCCTCTTTCGACCCCGGGTGCCTTGAGCCTCCCGTAGAAATCGTAGAGGGATTATGCCCTTTTTTTGAAGAAATAGTTTTTCGTGTATAACCGGATACTCGTCGGAATGGGGATATTCGGTTATGCTCTTGTATATTATTTTGTCTTCCGTCGTATATCGGTCAATCGTAACGGATCCAACCCGTGTTCCATTCACCACAAGCCCATAAGAGGACCCTCTGTGTCCGCTGAAATCAATATAAAAAAATGCTACCACAATAAGGCCTATGATTGTTAGCATTGAAAGGAAGACAATGACACCCAGTTTTCTCACGATACGCTTACCTCCACGACAGAACATACCATTTTTAATGTGTTTTTTGATGAACTTCTGGCAAAATTTGTTCCGGAAGAAAGCTGACTGATAACTCGACGGGGACAATTCTTTAAAGAATGGCTAAAAACCAAGCTTTGCCCGGACAGAAGCACGTCTTCTTCTTGTTTTTTTTCAAAGAGGGATACACCTAATAGAGGAGGCTTCCCTCCTATCGGATAAAATTGTCCGTAATACTCAACTGTTCCGTCAGGAGCCAGAAATGAAATCTCGAGTAAAACGGAAGTTATTGTCTTGCCGGAAGAATTTTTCAGGGTTCCTTCCAAGAGGGGAACTGCAGAAAAATGTTCGTCGCCGGGTGCTTCCTTAACGTTGACATTTGACAGAACTATGTTCTTTCTGAACAGTTCAGCCGTTAGTCGACCTATGGAAACATGATATGTGCCCGCAAAACTGTCTTTTTTCCACTGTATGTACAGAGTGTATCCGATGAGAGTTGACGCAAAAACAATCACGACAACGAGCGAGGAAAAGACAACAACCGTTATATGTTTTCTTTTGATAAACATCTAAAATACTTCATTGAAGCGGATCTGTAAGCCGGGTTCTGTAAGCAGGTAAACCTGCCCGGTGATTATCCATCTTGGGTCGGCATTGCTACCCACCTCGTGCGACCTACCCGAAAGTCAGACGAAACTAGCCGCTTCGTACCGGATACCGGTTCCTTTCCTATTTGGTCTTGCTCCACGCAGAGATTGCCGCGTTTCACCCTTTCCGTGCATATCAAGTAGATAGATAAGCACGGAAAGACTCGTCTCTGTGGCTCTTCCCCTTCAGCGGTATGATGTTACCCCGCGAAGGAAATCCCGGATTTCGGGAATCCTAATCTTTCGATTGACGGGTGTTACCCGCTGCGCCGCTATGTGGAGCCCGGACTTTCCTCTCCCCGCCGCAAAGGCGGAAAGCAATCACCCGATCCGCTTCAAATGAACCTACACAAGTGCCTTGAGATTTATGGCTTTGTTTACAAGTATGTCTGCCTCTTTATTCTCTTCCCTGGGAATTTCTTTTATCTCAATTTTATCAAATTCCTTAAAGAGATTCTGCGCAAGGTCAAAAAATATGCGTATCTTCTGGTCCTTTACCTTGTATTCCCCTTTAAGCTGTTTTGCCGCAAGCTGGCTGTCTACATGCAAAGTAAGTGTTTTTATCTTCAGGTGAACCGCCTCCTGCAGTGCGTAGATAATCGCCAAATATTCGGCGACATTGTTTGTGGCTATTCCAATATACCGGGATATTTCCGTTATTCTCTTACCCTCTTCGCTAAAAATGACTGCACCTATCCCGGACGGTCCGGGATTACCCCGTGAACCGCCGTCAGTGAAAATCCTGAACATATCAATTCTCCCGGTCAGTCTGCCGCGTAAAGCATTCGGGCGCAATTCTCGCAGTAGACTATATTTTTTCCGATTCTCGTTTCGTTTATTACCTGGGGGCGCAGAAGCATATTGCACGCTCCGCAAAGATCCCCTTTAACCGGAACGATCGCGAGACGTCCGCGATTTTCACGGATTTTTTCATACTGTTTTAAAACGGCCGTATCCACGCTGCCTGCCAGAGCAGTTCTTTCCGCATTGAGGCCGTCAAGCTGCTTTGAGAGTTGTTCCCCCTCAGCTTTTATTCCGGTTTTCTCCGTTTCAACCTTCTGTTTTTCTTCATCCAGAATTTTCTTTTCTTTTTCACGCGTTGCCTGTGCCGTTTCAATTTCGTCAAAAAGATTTATGACTTCCTCTTCCAATAGAGAAATATCCGCTTTAATGCTGTCTATTTCATTCTGCAGAGCTGTGTATTCCTTGTTGTTTTTTATGGTATAAAGCTGTGCCTGGTGCTTATTTACGGCTTCTTCCTTTGCTTTTATGTCCGTTTCTTTCTCATTCTTTCTGACCTGCAGTTTTTTAAGAGCGTCTTCAGCGGCAAGTGTCGCATTGCCCTTTTCGTCAAGAGACGTGTCCATCTCTTGTATCCTCGCCGGAATAGCCTCCTTCCGGGCACATATATCAAATATCCTGGCATCAATCTCCTGAATGGTAATCAATTTCGCTATTTCGTCCCTGATGTTGATGCTGCCTCCTTAATTGTAGTGTTGGTCCCTCGACGCGTTCGCTTCGCTCACTTGCTCCCCTCGACTCCGCTCGGGGCAGGCGGGATCAAATTTTGCTTTGCTTTCATCTGGTCCCTCGACGCGTTCGCTTCGCTCACTTGCTCCCCTCGACTCCGCTCGGGGCAGGCGGGATCAAATTTTGCTTTGCTTTCATCTGGTCCCTCGACGCGTTCGCTTCGCTCACTTGCTCCCCTCGACTCCGCTCGGGGCAGGCGGGATCAAATTTTGCTTTGCAAAATTTGGTCCCTCGACGCGTTCGCTTCGCTCACTTGCTCCCCTCGACTCCGCTCAGGGCAGGCGGGATCAAATTTTGCTTTGCAAAATTTGGTGGGCGCAGGGGGGCTCGAACCTCCGACCTCATGCATGTGAAGCATGCGCTCTAACCAACTGAGCTATGCGCCCTTTTGTTACGAACACCGAAAATAAAATTGGCCCCTCGACGCGTTCGCTTCGCTCACTTGCTCCCCTCGACTTCGCTCGGGGCAGGCGGGATCAAACGTAACAAAAGGCCTTGCCTTTTGTTACGTTTGGTGGGGGCACATGGACTTGAACCATGAACCTACTGATTATGAGTCAGTTGCTCTAACCAATTGAGCTATGCCCCCGCTAACTCATTATGTGAGCGCGTATTATATCACAGTTTTCCGAGCGTTTTCAAGGGAAATTGGATGGATTTTCCCGCTTTTATGGTTCGGCAGAATATTGGTTTGATTACCGGAACAACTTTTTTAGATCAATCATGATCCAATCCTGAAAACCGGGAATTTTCAGATGAAGTTCCAGTTTTTGCGGCACAGCAATGGTCTGAAGCACGGTATTATCGTTTTTGGTCACCCCTCCGTCTTCAAACGTGAGATTGAGCAACGCCTTCATGTTTTTGACATTGAACCTGCCCTTGTATTTTTCTCCGAGCGTAAGAAGGTTTTCACGCCGTTTTATTGTAAACTCCGATGTATCGGCGTCCGGAATCAGTAATCCCCACGCCGTATCCATAAAATGGTTGGTCGAGGCCAACAGGCCTTCCCGCTCCGCGGCGCGACGTTTCAAGTCAAAAGTAGTCCATTCATACGAATAGGCCCTGTCCTTGTCTGCCACATTGACTATGAGCGGGCAATTTGTCCGGGTCGTGTTGAAAGCTGCAGTGAGACCTTCTATATTTGAGCAATCCAGCAGAAACGCCAATTCCATCACAAGTGCCAATACTCTGTTAATATAAAAAACATTTCCTCCGGAGGCTATCGCCTCATTGTTTTCAAGAAACAAACCAGCCTTGTTCATGCCTGTACATACACCAAGCTGACCGACATACCCGATACTGCAGACAGGAATGCTTCCGTCGTCGGGATTAAATACGGTCGCTATCATGAACTCAGAGAATGGCTTGAAATCTTCGGAAAGGTCAAAATTTCTTCCGAATATCAGTGGCCCCCCGGAAGTGTATTCGCCCCAGGCGGCTATGCCGGAACAGCCCAGTTTGTCACGACGTACGGCAAATGTAATTGCCAAAACCTGGTCGAGTAAAATAAGTTTTTTTATTGACATGGCCGATGTTTCGGAGATTCCGAGCAGAAACTCCTTGAATCTCTGGGGGTATAACACAAATACACCTTCACTGAACTCCCTAATTGAGGTGAGTTTTAGCCCGCCTTTTTTTATAAAATGATCATCTACACTTTGCCCATAAAAAGCTTTCAAACGTTCTTTTAAAAGCTTGCCGTATTCGCGACCCATTTGACGATAATTTCCGTGCAGTTCTACCACATCAATCTTACCCGCTTTATGTAATTTGCTCGTGTTCATTTTATTGGCCTCTTTTTTAGTCCGCTTGTATTTCTTCTATAACAGAAAAGTTTTTATGAAAATCAGGATCCCCGGTCAGCTTGGGCACTTTAAACTGCCCATCGTGCGCTCCCTCACTAATCCTTTTAAGGCGATATTTCTTGCCCTCACCCTCCTTCATCACCCGTAGCACGGGAGGCCCCAATAACTGCTGATTTCGGATATCCTCATATTCGGCATTTTGACGGCACAGTTCTTTTTCGATTGATCTCAAAAATAGTTTTTTCTTTTCAAGAGGAAGATCCGTTATAAACTCCACGAGGAACACATAACGCGGAGGGGTTCTCATCTCAATCGTAGACGTAAAGAAACGCACAGAGATGTTATGTTCGTCAACGGCGGCGCTTACCGCATTGTTTATATGGGATTCATAGACTTTCTCTCCGGTTACGGAAATCGCGTTAAGTCCTTTTTGAACAAACTCGATTACAGGGGTTCGATTGAAAAATCCATCGACTCTTATAACATCGTCCATGTCATAGCGATACAGGCCGCCCGGGGTTGTCACTATCAACAAGTATTCTTTGCCCTTCTCCAGTTGGTCGCATAAAAGCACTCGTTTATTTTTTTGAAATATGTCTTCCCTTGGAATAAATTCATAAAAGTTGGTATTGATAGCCAATATTCCACCTGCGCCTATGTCGCTTATCGGAATAGAACTTCTGGCCTCCGTAGAAAGGCACCCGAATCCCCTCACCGGTATATGCGGAAAATAGCGCGGCAAATCTTTTAGATATAAACTGACCGTTCCGCCTTTCCAGCATTCTATCAGCTTCATGCCGGGCCAGAAATCCCCGGGCAAAAGTTCCTTTCTTTTTTCTAAAAAAGACCTCAATTCTGCCGCTCTTTTTGGATTTGGCCGTATAGCACGCTCCAGTATCTTTCTTGTATCAGCAGGGATATTCAGTGTTTGATCGAGGGTGCCTTTTTCTATGTCAGAGATCAAACGTTCTTGCCACTCTCTAATCTTCTCACATAGAAGGATTATCGTGTTCGGGTTCAGAGTAGCCAACGTTGTGATATTATGTTCCAGACTCAACCTTAATATACAGTAATATCTCGCATCGTAATCCCGTATTGAAAAAATCTCATATGGTAACGCATACAAACGTTTTACAATTGCGGGAAGATTGTTGTATGCATGCCCGTTCTCGGGACCGTAAGGGAGTCCGCCCTCTGTAAACCCCTTAATCTCGGGGTCTATGATTGCAAGTATCTTTCCGCTGATGACGCCGGGGTGGTCCCTGACCGTGTAGAATGTCCAGAGTTTCATTACATCGGCTTTTTTGTTTCTTGAATATTTGGTGACAGGAATGAATTTAGGGCGACCGGTAGTGCCGGAGGTAATGCCAAAATAAACAGTCCGGTCGGCCGTGAGAACATTGTGCTCACCATTTTTCATGCTGTCAATATACGGAGTCAATTTCTCACTGTTACATAGCGGAACACGCGTGCGATATTCATTTATAGACTTAATCCCGGCGAAACCGTGCAGAGTACCGTACTTTGTCCGACGGTTGCGACGAAGATATTCAAAAAGCACTTTTTTCTGAGCCTCCATCGGATTTTTTGTGGCGTTTTCAAACACCCTGGCCCGGGGAAGCAGAAACTTTTTTAGGACAAAACTCGCAATATTCATGTTTTTAGCGGGACGATATCCGCAGTCACAATCTTTTGGGTGAAACTAATCAGCAAGAGATCTATCTTAGAATCCTCTTTGACAATATTTTCCAACGCGTATCCGGTTTCACGCCATTTACCTTTACTGTTAATATCGCTGTATAAATTGGCCATTGCCTGAGAGTAGGTCGGCTTGACAATCTCAAAAAGGCTCAGCAACATGACCCCTTGAGATTTCCCCCACGCCCTGGTCTCATCTGGATCGGCGGGGCGCCTCGGAATAGTTCCCGTCGTGGCGCAACCCAAAAGTGCCAAGCATGACCCCACAATGATATAATATACAATTTTTTTCATGGAAATCCTCTTATTACGTTAGATATGAGTTTACCTGCAAACCGCGTCTATCGCAAGATTAAACCAGAATAAAATACAAAAAAAAGAGAGCGAGATTTAACATCCCGCTCTCCTTCGCGTCAATAAAACCTAACGCTTAACACTTATCTTTTTTTCTTCTTCGTTGCTTTCTTTTTTGTTGCTTTCTTTTTTGTTGCCTTTTTCTTGGTTACCTTCTTTTTCTTCTTCTTTACCATCTTCACGCCTCCCTTCGTTTAAACTCCATAGACTCCTACTTCACTATGTTTCATCTATTTGATTTAAAATATACATTATATTTTTTGTTTTGCAAGTCAAAATGGATTTTTTTTTGTTTTTCTCAAAAAAGTTTTTTGCACGAGGTATTTTAAAATGATAAATTTGAATCGTATTCGCAACGGTAGCTTGTCAAATTTTCATGAACAGTCGGAAAGCTTGTCTCTACGGGAGTTTTAGGGCGTGATACTTGAGGATGAAAAAAAACAAAACATATTGTTCCTCAGAACAAAACTTCATTATCGTTGGTTAAAAAAAATATTTTATTTCGCGGCATGAAAAATAATTTCGCCCGGGCGGACGATTGCGGGAAAAATAATTTCACCTGAGCAGGCAATTGTAGAAAAAATATTTTCGTCCGAGCAGCCGATTACATGTATCGTTCCGGCAGGTCTTTTGCTTTTTCAAATTCCGCAACAAATGTTTGTCTCTTTCTTCCGAAACAAACTCCGAGCTCTTCAAAAAGACTTACCTGATCCGTATCCACGAGCCGTTGCTTTATCGCATCCTTTGCAGGCATGTACCACACTTTTTTTTCGCGGAAACCGGATATTGTGATTCCGGTTATTCCTTTTTTTAATGCCAGAACTGCGGCGGCCCCCACCTCCATGCCGAAATTCACGTCATAAGCGGAACTTCGTCCGCAGCGGACAAGATGCCCCGGTGAAACGGAACGCACTTCCGGAACTGTGTATATGTCCTCTACATATAAATGTGTTTCTTTCATAAACGATTCCATCTTGCGGTCGGCTTTAAACCGACGGGTAATTTCGTTGCAAACATATTTTCCCGCGCCGGCCAATTTTTTATGACCAAAGGCATCAGCGACGGCGCAGGGGTCCACGAGTTCACTTCCCGATGCGTCTTTAAGCCCTTCAGCGACAATTATAAGATAAGTTCCCGCAAAAACATCACTTTCGCGAATACGCCGGGTCAGCGTAGTAGTGATGTGTTCGGTCAAAATATCAAAATTTACCGGTATCTCCGGAATTAAAACGGCATCTGCTCCGGCGGCAATGCCACCTCGAAATGCTGTGTGGCCGGCATAACGGCCGAAAACCTCCAGCACGATTACCCGATTATGTGTGCGCCCGGTTGTTTTGAGTTCATCAGCATAAACGGCAATTTTATTAATCGCGGAATCTCCCCCAACTGAATAGGTGGCGAGATCCAGATCCATTGTCTTGGGAACATGCACACAAGGGATGCCTTTATCGCACAGATCTACCATCACGCTTCCGGAATCATCTCCGCCGCTAATAACGAGTGCGTCAATGCCGAATTTTTTTAAACCCTCTTTTATGCGGGAGTATTTATTTTTGTCTTTTATCTTCCCAATCTTTACACGTGAGTGTCCCGCTTCGGAACCGGCGGCATTGGGATTAACGATGTCCAGCCGTTCCGGAGTCAACTTCGTCAGCCGGTCAAAATCAACGAGATTATACAGTCCTGCATACCCATTGGGGATGACAAAACATTCAATACCCGAACTATTTGCCATGGCGGCCACACCTTTTATAACCGCGTTCAATCCTCCGCAATCACCGCCGCTTGTAATCATCCCTATCTTTTTTATTTCAGACATGAACAGACCTCCTTTGTAACACCAAGTGCAAATAACCAAGATACAAGACACAAGATACAAATAATATCCAAATCTCAATAACCAAACAACTGTTTTTCTTGTTTGGTTATTTGAATTTGGTTATTGGTTCTTGTTTGGTTATTGTAACTTGTATCTTGTTTCTTTTGTGTATTTTGCCTATTCTTCCCCGTGTCCTCAGCGTTGCAGACTTTCTGCCGATTCTCTGAGCGGAGAACCTTGTGGAGACATGATTATTCCGTACGATATTCCATCAATAAGTATTTTTCTTATCTCTTTGTTCCCGTAGCGCCAGTCGCCAAAACTTAACAGAAATTCAAAATTATCCCCTTCTTGTCTTACAGAACTGATTTTATAGGGCTTAAATTCAAGATATTGGAAAGCGAATTTTGCCTCTTTGAAAGAATACTCATCTTTGCTTTTCTCATCAAGCAGGTCATACATTGTCTTATTGTCTTTCTTTTCCCATGCAGAAAGAAACACGCTGATAACCCGCGCGCCCGCCGGACAAATATCAAGATTTACGTTTTTTTCGGAAAAATCAAGAGGCATGCCTATCATGTTTTCTTCCACCGTTACACCGGCTCCGGCTATCACCGCGAAAACAAGAAAAAACGTCAGAAAAAAAAGGAGTGTCTTTAATTCAGTCTGTGCTGTTCCTCTATCGGACTTGCTCTTACCTACGTGCATTTCATTCCTTAATGTGCTATTCAGAAAAACCCATGTCGAGAAAATTTTTGAGTTTTTTCGCTCGTATCGGATGTCGTAATTTTTTCAGGGCCTTTGCCTCTATCTGCCTCACACGTTCCCTTGTGACGTTGAAAATCTTTCCGACTTCCTCCAGGGTTCGGGGATATCCGTCTCCTATACCGAATCTCAGAGTCAGTACTTTTTGTTCACGCTCTGTAAGGGTTTCCAAAACTTCGTCCATCTGCTCCTTGAGCATGGAGTATGCCGTGGCGTTAGCGGGCGAAACAGCGCTCTTATCCTCAATGAAATCACCGAAATTAGTATCCCCTTCGTCCCCTATCGGCGTTTCAAGCGAAATAGGGTGTTGAGCAATCTTTATAATTCCCCTGACTTTTTCAACCGGCAGCTTCATTACGGAGGATATCTCCTCCGGGGACGGCTCTCTTCCGTTCTTCTGCACGAGGACACGCGAAACACGCACAAGCTTGTTTATGGTCTCCGTCATGTGCACCGGAATACGAATTGTGCGGGACTGGTCGGCAATGGAGCGGGTAATTGCCTGACGAATCCACCATGTTGCGTATGTGCTGAATTTATATCCCCGCTCATATTCAAATTTATCCACCGCTTTCATCAACCCCATGTTACCTTCCTGTATCAAATCCAGAAAAGAAAGGCCCCGGTTGGTATATTTTTTGGCAATACTGACCACGAGGCGCAAATTAGCCGCGACAAGCTCTTTTTTTGCCTGTATGTATTCAGATTCTATCCCTTTGAACTCCTTTATATCCGCGATTATCTGCTCAACGGAACCGCCGCCGAGTTGCCGGGCGAAACGCCTGATAGAGTTCTGTGTTTCCTTCAGTTCTTTTTTACGCCGTGTTTTTTTTAATTTTTCAAGTCTGGTCCTTGCCGCCCGAATCTCTTCCATCGGCGTTATAATATCTTCAGCCACTTTTTCCGCAAGCGCAATGGCAACTTTCAGGGTTACAATGAGTTCCTTTATCGTGTCCCACTTTGTTGAAAGACGGATTCTTTTAATAAGCTGGCGTTTCTGGGTTTTGACCTTCTCCGGATTATACCCGGGATCAAGATCAAGAAATTCATCGAGGTTATAGTCGTTATTTATGGCATCTTCTATGGCTTCCAGGGCTCTTTCTCTGCCCAGTCGTGTTCGGAACACGATATCTTTAAAGTTCTTTTCGCTTTTCTTGATACGCTTTGCCAGTTCCAATTCCTCAGATCTGCTCAACAGGGGGATCTGCCCCATCTGTTTAAGATACATTTTTACGGGATCGTCTATCTGAACAAATTTTCTGATCTTGACTGCTTTGCGGTCTCTTTTTACGGCAAGCGGTATTTTTTCCAGTTCCTCTTCCGATTCTACGACCCGGATATCCGCTTTCTGGAGCTTGGTGATTACGGCTTCAATTTCATCAGGTGAAACCATATCGTTAGGAAGAAAATCGTTAACTTCGTCATAACTCAAAAAACCTTTATCTTTTCCGGTCTTTATGAGTTCGCGAACAGCAACGGATCTGCTTGCCTGTGTGCTTTTAGACTCCTGTTTAACAGCCCCTGTGGGCTGTTTTCCTTTTTTCTCTTTCCGCGTCCGAGGGGGCTGAGGTTTGCGCTTCGGGGCAGTTTTACCTCTATCTTTCCGTTTTTTTTTCGCCATAGTATTATATAACCTTTTCTTTATGCAATCGGCTCATTTCCTTTAATAACGCCGTTATTTTCTCATCATCCCGGGCTTTTTCCGCTTCCTTAAGCCGGTCATTAAGCCCTTTTAGCTGTGCGTTGCGGTTATCTTTCCGAACACGGGCAATACAGTCGCTCAAAGCTTTTTCAAGATCAGAAGTAATATCCATTTTCGCAAGCGCCTGAACGATAATATCACAGACAGCTTTATCTCCGCGCAGGCGGCTTAAGAGCTTTCCGGGATTAATTTTTTTCTCTCCGGCGGCATAAAAATCGTCTATTATACCAATCGCTTTCCGAATATTCATATTGAGAAATGAATCTAACCCGAGTTCATCACGTATTCTCTCATACCGTTCCTTATCGGAAATTGACAATCCTAACAAATAAAATTCAATGCTTTTTTCCCCGTGCTCGGTCTTGCTTGGTTCCGCCGGAGCAACATAACGATACGAATAACCTGTCTTTACCTTGCTCATTTCACGACGCAGCGAAATCTCATCCACTCCGAGACGTTCCGCAAGCTTTCTGAGGTAATCGGACTGAACAACCGCGTTGTTGACCTTCGATATCGTCGGGAGCATTTCCTCCGTAATATAGCCGATCTCTCCGGAACCCTTTTTTTTGATTAAGAGATCCAGTTTATAATCAAAGAGTCCCTTGGCTTCGTCAATTACTTTTTCGAATTTTTTCCTTCCGTTCTTTTGCACAAAACTGTCAGGATCTTCCCCTTCGGGCAATGTCGCAATCTTTACCTTCATCCCGTTCTGGAGAAGTGTATCCAACCCTCGGAGACTGGCTGCTTCCCCCGCCTGATCCGAGTCAAAAACCATTACGGCCGTATCAGCATATTTTTTGAGTATTACGACCTGACTCTCAGTCAACGCAGTTCCGGACGTAGCCACCACGTTTGTGATGCCGTGTTTAAAAGAAGATATTACATCCAGATATCCCTCCGTGATAATCACGTATTTTTCATCGCGTATGGCCTGTCGGCTGAAATTTAACCCATAAAGAACACTGCTTTTGGAGTAAATCGGCGTTTCAGGGGAATTTATATACTTAGGCAGAGAGTTGTCCAGAACCCTGCCGCCAAATCCTAAAACGCGTCCTCTCTCGCTGAAAATCGGAAAAATTATCCGGTTTCGGAATCGGTCGTAATCTCCTTTTCCTTTTTCACTTGGGATGGTCAGTCCAGCTTTTCGGGCGAATTCCAGAGGTATTTTCTTTTTAACGCAAAATGTCTTAAAATTCTCCCATCCATTAGGGGCATATCCTACCATGAATGTTTTTAATGTTTTGTCGTCAAGACCCCTTGCTTTAAGATACTCAAGGGCTACTCTTCCCTCCTCGCTCATGAGAATGGCATGGTAGAAATCCGCCGCCGTCTGGTTAATCTCATACAGAGGACCGGTTAATGACGGAGAAGAGCCACGGCCGGTTTCGGGCAGGCTGATACCCGCGCCGTCCGCCAGCAGTTTCACGGCTTCGGGGAATTCCATGTTTTCATATTTCATGACAAAGCTGATTACATTCCCACCCGCGGCGCAGCCGAAACAGTGATATATCTGTTTATCCGGACTGACAACAAAAGACGGTGTTTTTTCGTTATGAAAAGGACAACATGCCTTAAAGTTTCTTCCGGACTTCTTTATCTGAATATACCCTGAAATAATCTCCACTATGTCAAGGCGATCCAGTAAGTTGTCTATCACTTCCTGAGGTATCATTCCCATAAGAAATCTATTTTCTCTTTATTCTCCGGAATCCGGAACAATCAATAATATTCAATTTTCCATGCTTTTCTATCGCGTCCAGCAAGAGATTCAATCCCAACGTATCGCTCGCGATATGTCCGGCAATAACGTAATTAATAAAATCCGTCTTCGCCGCCTTATATGCGGATTCCCGGCAATGCATGCCTACCACCGTGCCGACTCCGGCCTGAGCCAGGCGTGACAAGACTTTCTCCGGACCGCCGGTTCCCCCTGTCATGTCTACGAAAACTTTTCCCGCATCACTGTTTTCTTTTCCAATCAGGAGACTGGGTCCGGCTCCGTTTCGAATGGCCTCTCGATATTCCGGTATTTGCTTAAGCAGTGCCAACACATTTTTCAGCTTGCGTGGTTTTTTCCGATCAAACATCGTTTGGAGAAAACTTGTAACGCAATTATCTGCGGGAGTATGAATACACATGAAGGGAATTTTTAAGAGACGCGCCGCATCCACCGGGCGCATGTGATTCGCCGGAGCCAGCGCGCGCCCAACCTGCGCCGCACGGCTTGCCATCAGGCCGCGACCCACTTTTTCCATGACGCCGTATTTTTTCCAGATATCCGGTTGTAAACTCATTACCTTATGTAGGTCCGCGCATGCCCTTCCCTCCGGATGGTGCGAAATAACCAGATCTATTTCCATGCCTTTTTCCCGTAACCGGTCGGCCAGCAAAAGTTCAGCTGACTCAATATCTATACCCACCAGCACGTTTTTTATCTGTTCATTGCCTTTGCCGAACAATATGCGGGTGTCATGATAAGGATTTTTCAGGCTTTCACGGTCAAAAAACGTTTTGTCTATGCCGGTTGCTTTCCGGTATTCACGCCGAACTTTTCCGATGGCTTCATCAATCGCCTTGCGCGCACGCATGTCTTCCCGAATTCCTTTTTTTACCGCCAGTTCATAGATAGTCTTGAGTTTCATTCCACTCCCTTGTTTTAATCACCAATAACCAAGTTACAAGATACAAATAATGTCAAATGACAGTGAGTAGTAAACAGTGATCTGTAAGTGCAACTACATTTTGCTTTGTCTCTTGTTTCTAGTTTCTGGTTTCGGACTATTCACTACTTACTGATCACAGATCACTGTATATTTGTATTGCTTCTATTTTATTTACTTTCTTTTTCCGTTTCCACTGCGCTTAAAAATTGTTCCAGCACAGCGTTTTTATCTTTATGTTTTTTTTCTGTTTCCTTCAGAACCTCGGTCATCCAGCTATAAATCTCTGTATCCATATTCACAAAGAACATGCAGGTTTTTGACCCTTCAACGACCGAAAAACGTATGCGCTCTACGGGAACAAGTAAAAACAGCAGCCCTATCATACCAAAAAACACGAAAGCCCGCAAAGAAGCGATAACAATACCTCCTAAACGTTCTACCGCAACAAGATTTTCGCCTCCGGACAGATTGAAAGCGCGTTCTAATACCTTTCCAAGAACAAAGATAATTATTGCTATCGCAAAAAACGATATAGGACGTGCCCAGGTTTGCAGCATAAAGCCGAATATCGCTTCAGCCAAAACCTCATAATACCGAATGGAACAGAATACGAGGACAAAGCTCCCGATAAGCGAGACGATTTGACCTCCGACACCGGTCTTGGTGCCTTTATAAGCCATTCCCAGCAAAAGGATTAGAAAAAAAACGTCAATCCAGTTTAAACGGGCTATTATAGCGGGCAAAATTTATCCTTCCAATTAGAAGCCAAAGTATAGCATATTAAATTAGGCTTGTCAAACACAGGGCAAAATGACTTTTGGCGGCAAAAAAGAGATAAAAAAACACATATTTAATTTTTGTTTTCTTAACAAGCGAGACTCAAACAACGTCTATCCTCTTTGCACGGCCCTGCCTGTATCCGCATTATGCCACAGGTGAGTTTTTTGATGGTATTCAATCTTACGCGAATGTATTCGGCCGTATATCCCTGAGATGTGTTGTCCGACGCTTTTTCCAGAACGATATCCACGGTTTTACCGTAGAAATTTATGCAAAACTCCTCTTGCAGCCAATCCCCGATCTCCACCAAATGTTTTCTCCTGCTTTTTGCGACTTCAAACGGAACCTTTTCTCTAAATTCAAACGCCGGGGTGCCCTTACGGTCACTATACATGAAAACATGCATTCGGGAGGGCTTTATTTCTTCTACAAGCTGCACTGTGTGCTTAAAATCTTCTTCACTTTCTCCGGGGAACCCGACTATCACGTCCGTTGTAATCCCCACTAGCGGCATTCTGGCGCGAATGCGCTTTATAAGAGTTTTGAATTCCGCGGCTGTGTATCCCCTATTCATCATCCGCAGTATCCTGTCAGAACCGCTCTGAAGAGGGATGTGCAAATGACGGCAGACTTTTTTTGAAGAGACAATGGTCTCAATAAGAGATTCATCCACCAGATCGGGTTCAATTGAGCTCAATCTGACCCGAAAATCGCCCTCTATAAGGTTCAACTCCCTCAACAATGCGGAAATACTTTCACCCCGGCTGTTTCTCCATGCCCCGAGACAAATACCTGTCAGAACCAGTTCCCTATACCCTTTCTCAATGAGGCCTGCCGCCTCGGAAAAAATATTCGCTTCTTTCTTAAACCAGATTGTTTTCCGGACAAGATTCACTTTACAATATGAACAACGGCGCTGACAACCGTCCTGAATCTTCAAAAAAGCCCTGTTATGTCGGCTGAACCCCGAAATCTTCTCCTCTGGACACGTAATTTTTTTCGCCTTTTCATCTTTCGCGTCCGGCAAATCAAGCATGAATGGTAATTTCATTTTGTCCTTGCCATGCACGACCTTCCATACTTCGGGCAATGATTGAAGCGCTAGAATATCCTCTTTCAATACCGCGTAACACCCGGTCACAACAAGTTTGACGGCAGGATTTTCTCTCTTTACTCTTCTTATCAGTTTTTCCGTCTTGCGATCGGCATGACTCGTAACCGTGCAGGAGTTGAGTATAAATATGTCGGCGGTGGATGGGTCAGATTCACGAAACCCCTGTTCCAAAAGAAGTTCCCTCAGCACCTGTTCCTCGTACTGATTAACCTTACACCCAAATGTCTTTATAGCAAAATTCATTTACTCTCTGTCCCGTCATACAGTAATACACATAAAATTCGTAGGGGCGGACCTACGTGTCCGCCCTTCGTCGCGCGCCCCCTCGAAATGCCCCGCGCCGAACGCCACGAAGAATCGCCTGGGGGCCTTACTCCCGGGGACCCTTCGACTTCGCTCAGGGCAGGCGGTCAATTTCCCCAGCGAGGAAATTGACCTCTGAAATTTCCCTCGCTCTCCCTCAGGCCTTTGGCCTGAGGGAACCTTGCCCCCTCGGGAAATTTAAGCCCCGAGAGCAAGGCCCCCAGTCAATTCTCCGCACCGTCCGTACTTGTGACGGAGACCGCATCTCCGTTCCGGGAACGGAAGAAAGTGGGGAAAGCTCTCCGAGATACCAACACCCCAAAATACACTACTTTTTACCGCAAAAGACGCGTTGTGAGTGTTTCGTACGGAACCTCGTTCCGGTAGAAATACTCACAACGTGTCCTATCCAATAACAGATACACCATGCTCTATGCCCCGAGCTCGTATCCTACTACTGCGAGCAGATACAATCCTGCAGTGTCACTCTTTAATACGCGCTGTCCGAGCGAAACATATCGGCAATTATTCCGATTCTTTAAACTCGCTACTTCCTCCGGGGAGAACCCCCCTTCGGGCCCTATAAAAAACAGTATTTTTGATGCGCGAATACCGGCCAGCGCCTCTTTGAGCGGCATTGTATTACCCGACAGACATGCCATTAATACTAAATCGTATCGATCGGTCTCCCCGACTACATCCCCGTATTCTTCAATATCCGTAATTACAGGAAGATCGCGCCTGCCGCATTGTTTTGCCGCGGCCACGGCTTTTTTTCTCCATCTTTCTGTTTTTTTTCCGCAGGCGTTTTCCCGCGGCCGGACAACCGTTCTTTCGCTTACCATAGGTATAATACGGGTTACCCCGAGTTCAGTCGCTTTTTCCACGATATAATCCATTCTATTCATTTTGGGAATGGCTTGCGCAAGCGTGATCTCCGCACCACTTTTGTCTGTTGTTTTTTTTACGTGCGTAATCTGGACCACCAAGCCTTTTGGCCTGTTGATAGTTTCTTTTATAAACCCCGCGTATTCGTTTCCCTCCCCATCAAATACGACCACATCATCCTTGTGGCGCAGTCGCATGACATCGAGAACATGACGAGCCTCTTTTCCGTCGATGATAATCTCATTTTTTTTGATCTTACTTTTCGGGACATAAAATCTGCTCATGCCATGCGCTCTTTTCCTGACTTATTCTTCCGCCATTTCTTTTTCTCCGAAAACCTCGGCAGTAAAAATGTAAATATCACACTCGCCTGTTTTCCATGCATCGCGTGGAATGCCGGCTTTCTGAGCACAAAGGCTGTCCATAAACTGTTCTCGGTTCCACCCGGCCTCGTTCGCTACCTGCGGAAGGTAAACTCCGCCTTTTGCTCCCATGCGAACCATAACACCGTGTTTTCCCGCCACTATATCCTTATAATCCCGGATTTGCCTCATGGGTGATAACGCGGATATTTCAAGGTCTATATTTTCCATCTCATCGAGGGTTACGGGAGAAAAACGCGGATCTTCCACGGCGGCTGCTATGGCCATGTCGCGGACTGTCACGCAGAGCGGGCCCGTAGCCGTCATGTGTCCGATGCATCCACGCAAACGCCCGTTCTTATGCAACGTGACAAACGCGCCCATGTTCTGTTTAAGCGTTTCATCTTCCGTTTGTATCTCTATACGTTTGCCGGTTTTAAGATACTGATTTATCGCGTTTCTCGCGATCGTCAAGAGTTTATTCTTCTGTGTTTTGTTAAGCATCCCATGAGCCTCCTTTTTTTGCTCCGCTGGCTTAATAAAAGCGGCGCTCAAATATCCCACGACTTTATCCTTTTCTCCGGAGGTGTCCCCCGAATTCCCATATTTGAGTATTTTGATTTCATCGGCCCCCAGCTTTTTACACGCTGTCATTACGGCGTATACCGCGCCATATCCGCACATAAGGCTGTCGGCGCGTGGCGAACGCAGACTTTTCTGATAGAACAGATCGGGGACGAACTCCTTCAATGTTCCTATCGTCTGCTGATCCTTCGCATTCGCTTCTGTATACGGCAGATAATGACACATGTCAGAGGACGCGATTATCACGAAATCTTTTTCATCGCCAAGAACAGCGTAAAGCGCATCAGCCAGCACATTGTCGTTCTCGCGTGCCTGATCACAAAGAGCTACGAGCACCACTCGGGCGTCTTTAAACGCTACCTGGATAAACGGTATTTGCATTTCAACAGAATTTTCAGAAATGAACGCCTGCGGTATATTCATTATTCTGTCATCATAAGCCAAAAGTTTTTTTGTTATGCGTCCGTTTATCGACACACTCCCAAGCGGTGTGGAAAAAGTCGCATCGTCAAGAACAGCAATACGCCCCGGAAAATATCTTCTATGCGTGAACCCAACGACAATTACGGTTTTTGGCGCATTTTGTACGGCCGCATTGTATGCGTACGCGGCGACTGGTCCTGAGAACCGAATTCCCGCGTGAGGGGCTATAACTCCGATGACATCTCCATCAATCTTACCCGGTTGCGCCGCGGCCAGATATTCTTTTATCTCCCGTCTTAGCTCATCCTCCGAAGCAGAATACCATGCACCGTGCAGGTCAGAAACCTTTGCGTCGGCAGGAACCCCGCACGAAAAAAACATTATTGTGAATATTAAAACTAAAAGCTTCATCACTCTACCTTTTTTTATGTTATAATAAATCTTCCATTTAATCCACAAATGGGGCAGTAGCTCAGTTGGCAGAGCATCACGTTCGCAACGTGGGGGTCGTGGGTTCGAATCCCATCTGCTCCACCATTCATCGTCTTACAGCACAAGTTACCAATAACCAAACTCCAGACCGTCATCCCTTCATCCTTTGTCATCCCCTCGAAAGAGGGGATCCACAATAGGATGGTCCAGATGGATTCCCGTTTTCACGGGAATGACAGGATGACAACGGTTCAGGTTTATTAACAATCGGTTTTTTAACATTTCTTTCTTGTTTGGTTATTGGACTTTGGTTATTGTTTCTTGTTTGGTTATTGTATCTTGTTTCTTGTATCTTTTGTCTATCTTGGTTGTTTCCGCCCCGTTTTTCAGCTTCTGATTATAACTGTCGCACCTCGGACATTTCGAAAATTCATCGTGACGGCTGTCAATGTACGTAAACGCGCAGATCAGACAATGCCAGATATATTCTTCGTCCGAACTGAAAGTTTTAAGTTTCGTGCCGAAATCAAAAAATGACCATACAATAAGAACAAATATCGTTGAAAAGAACAGATACAAAAAAAGAGCCGTTGAAATGTCCATTTTTATCATTTTACCCCTCCTGCCTTCAAAACAACTTCCACTTCCAACCATTCGCTCTGCCGCGCTGACTGTTCAAATGCCCATCTTCTCGTATATTCAGTGGCGATAATATCCAGACGCGGATAGCCCGTTGTGGTCAACGGCTCCGTTCTTTTGACATTGCCGTTTTCGTCAACCAGAACCTTGACCCGAATTTTGAAAGCAGATTTATCGCCATAAACTCCTTGCATCAAGAACGGCAAAGCGGGCCTATACACGATTTTTCGCGGCCGAGCTGTATCCGCGCGCAGAGTGTCTCTTTTTAGTCCGTACTTTTTATTCTCTGCAATAAGATCCAGAATAAACCCCGGCACTGCCTTGGCAGAAGCCAAAAAACCTTCTATGTCAGAGTCCATCGTTCTTTCCATTTGTCCGATATCAATTTTATTTACAGGCGGTTTTCTCGGAATTTTTACCCTCAGATGCCCGTTGCGCAGATGAAAAGGCAGTCCCCCGTAAATAGTTTTTGCGACAGGCTTCGCGCTTTCAAGCATGATATCAAACGCTGTTTTTCCAAGTATCGGCCCCAGAAAATTAATCCTGGGACGCGTCGTCACTCCATCATATCCTTCCGGAGACACTATCGTTACCGCGCCTATACAGGCCAGATGAACCGTTAACGATATAAGAAGAGCCGTTATTAAATTTTTATCCATTTTTATCCCGAACAGAATTTATTGCGTCGTGGCTATACTGATCTGCTTAACATCTGCCTGCCGGCAAATATCCCAGATTTCTATAACCTTACCAAGGTCGGCCTTTTTGTCGGCTTTTATAAGGAGCGGTTGTGCGTCTTCCGCGGCAACCGTGATCCGAGAAATAAGTTCGTCATTATCCACCGGACGTTCATTTATAAAAATGGCGTTGCTGTCGGTAACGGTCACTATCAGCAGTTCTTTTTGTAAAACCTCGCTGGTAACCGCTTTTGGCAGATTCACTTTTATCCCGGGCTGGAAAACGAAACTTGACGTTAGCATGAAAAATATTAACAGAAGAAATACCACGTCTATTAACGGCGCAATGTCCAGGCGGCCTTTTTCCAGGAACGCCTTGCGTTTAAATCTCATCGTTGCCTCTTTTTGTGCCCAGAATGTTTACCAGATCCGTTGCGCTTTTTTCCATTTCCAGAACAAACCCGTCAACCTTGCTGACCAGAAAATTGTAAGCAACATACGTTGGTATCGCTACCGCAAGCCCCGCCACAGTGGTAATAAGCGCTTCCCATATTCCGCCCGCGAGGTCTCCGGGGTTAACAGGTACCAACGCGCCTGCTTTTTGTTCTATGACCTGAAAAGCCTTGACCATTCCGGTTACTGTTCCCAGAAGACCCAGAAGAGGCGCTATATGCGCTATGGTTGCCAACACACTGAGATTTTTCTCAAGGCGGGGAACCTCATGTAACCCGGCGTCTTCTATCGCCTCTTTAATCTCGGATCTCGGACGATCATGCTTCAAGATACCCGCCTTGAGAATATGCGCTATCGGACCGGGCATAGCGTTGCATTTATCAATAGCCTCGGGGATCCGGTTCCGCCTTAGCGTTTCGGATATATCTTCCATGAACTCCCCGGTATTGATTTCTGCGCGGCGAAGGTGCCATATTTTCTCAATGACCACCGCAAGCGCAATAACGGAACATAAAATGATTAAAAACATTAATGGTCCGCCTTTAATTATAAACTCCCACATAGTGTCCTCCTTTTTACGATGCAAAATTTAAATCTAAAGAGTAACTACTTAGCCGATCAGCGCCAAAGACCGGTTGGTATGCCTCCTACCAGGGCCCCTCCGCCCGGTGTGGATCCTCCCTGTACGGAGGCATACCACCCGGTCTTTGGCCCATTCTCCGGCGCTACTTGATTAGTTGCCCATAAGGCCGCTAATTATTAATAGCTCTCTGCTCTTTACCCTCTTCCCCGCTATCCGCCTTGATTTTTCCAGAACTTTATCTTTTCTTTCGCGTACTCCGCTTCCTGCCCTTTTCCTTCGGCCAACTGATGATAAACCAAAAAAGCCCTCTTATTATCTCCCCGCTTTTCAAGAAGCCCGGCGCACCGCAAGTGCGCGCGCTTGACCCAGAACTCTCCCCGTGGATAGTTATATTTTACTTTCAGATATTCCTCAATTGCTGTTGTTTCCCGGCCAAGCTTCTCATAACATTCGGCTATATCAAATTGAATCTGCGCATTCGGCTCGGAGTTTTCTCCGGTAAGCGCGGCCTTGAAATATTCCACGGCAAGGTCATATTTTTCCTGAGCTTTCAGAATTGCGCCTATTCGGTTGTGTGCGACCTTTGTTATTTCATTTTCGGGATATTTTTTGATAAGTGTTTCATACTGAATCATGGCCTTTTCCGGATTCGCGTTTTTGCGGTATATATCCCCTAACGCCAGTATCGCCTGAGGTGCCCATCGGCTGGGACGAGGGCTCTTCACCAGGCTTTCAAATTGAGCCAGTCCCTGATCCACCAAATTCATGTCGTATAACGCCCAACCCGTCCAATACGCCGCGTCATCCGCAAAAGGGCTGTCCGGAAATTCCTTTATTATTTCGGAAAAATATTTCCGGGCGTTCTCAAAATCCCCTTTATCGTAAAAATATTCCCCAAACCATAGTTTTATTCCCGGCGTTAAATAGCGTTCCTTGCTCTCTTTTAGTAACCGCTTAAAAATCTCCTGCGCTTTTTTTTCTTTTCCGAGTTTGTAATAGGCCCATCCCATGTGATAGTGCGCTCTGAAAAGAAAATTTTTGTCTTTGGAACTTTTAACAGCCCTCTCGTATGTCTTTATAGCTCTTTCATAATCGCCGGCATTGTACAAAGCATTCCCTTTCTGCAGAATCGCTTCATCTTTAAGCAGAATATTTAGGGATTTTTCGAGAACAAGATCAAACTGCTCTGCTGCTTCCAAATAGTCCCCTCTCTGGGCATACAGTTGGCCCAGCTGATAACATGTCTTATCAAACAGGGTTGATTTCGGGAAATTTACGGTCAACGACCGGAAAGCGAGTATGGCGGCGTCTATCCTGTTCATTTTTTTCAGAAGAGCCCCTACCTCATATTGCGCATAGTCCGCCAAAATGTTTTCGTGAAATTCGATGAGGATTCTGTCGTATATGTCTACAGCGAGCTCGTCCCGGCCCTCGGCTTGGAGAATCCCCCCGATGCCGAACAGCACGTTTACCGAGAGAGCCTCGTCTTTTGACAATTCCAGTGAAATACGGTATTCCTCAAGCGCCTTGTTCTCTTTTTCTACCATGAGATATGTCCACCCGAGATTGTAGTGCATCTCTGCGGCAAATTCCCCGTTCGGAAACTTGTTCAGACCTTCGCGATATACCTTTATTGCCCCTTCCGTGTCGGCATCTTCATAAAGGACTTCGCCCAGCCAATAATACGCATCATCGGTATATTCGTTGAGCGGGAAATCCTGTATAATTTTTCTGTAAATCGCCGCGGCTTCACTGTTTTTTTCGCCTTCTGCGCGGGACACCTCGGCTATTTCCATCAGCGCCGCGCATTGCAAGGTCGAATCAGCGCTTGATTGCAGCACTTTTTCAAACCATTTTCTGCCTTCTTTGGGGTTGCCTGTCTTGAGATATGACCGCGCGAGTTTAAATTCCGCCGTTGCCTTTAACCGGCTATCACGGATGCCATTAAGAGACTTCTCCAGGACGTTCTGGGCAGCGGGAAAATCGTTGACCTTGTAATAACAGTCTCCCAGCATGTAGTATGCGTCAAATATACGTTCATTTACAGGATACGCCTTTGTAAAAATCTCTAATTCGGCGATCGCTTCGGCGTATCGGCCTGTCCTATGCAGGATCTCAGAAATCTTGTAACGGGCTTTGATCGCCAAAATATTTTGTTCATAGTCATTTGCCACCTCTTTAAGCGTCTCGATTGCCATCGGATATTCACCCAGTTTTTCATAACACCATGCGAGCGAATAGCGCGCATAGGAAACATACTCACTTGTCTGATATGACTCAATGATTTTTTGGTAGTTGGCAAGCGCTTGCTTGAAATCACCTTCCGAAAAATATACTTCCGCCGTCCAGTAAACGGCGCCTGCCTCAAAATCTCCGTTCCTGAACCTTTCAAGCACAATATCAAACTCCGTGAGAGCTTTGGCCGGCAGGGCTTTCTCGTAATATACCCTTCCCAGCAAGAGATGCGCTTCGCGTTCTACTACCAGCGGAACTTTTCTGAGAAGCAGGGAATTCAATTTCCCCTCGGCCTGATCGAAAAAACCGTCTCGAATGGCTTTTTTAGCAAAATCAAGTTCGGCGCGGAATGACCCGTTCGCCCCGTACAAGAGAAAAACCCAAACGATCATGAAAGATATCGCGAGGATTTTTCTTTTTTTATTTTTTGAAAATATGTCCGGTGAAGTGTTCATAAAATTCTCTTCAAGTATGACCCGGTATATGACTTTTTATTTCCTGCCACTTTCTCCGGAGTGCCACATGCCACCAGATAACCGCCCTCATCCCCGCCTTCGGGACCAAGATCAATAACATGATCCGCGGATTTTACGACATCCAGGTTGTGCTCAATCACCAGCACGGTATTTCCGGCAGAAACCAACCGGTGTAACACCTCTAACAATCTGTGTATATCCGCAAAATGCAGACCGGTGGTCGGTTCATCCAATATGTACAAGGTCTTGCCGGTAGCTGTTTTTGACAGTTCCGAAGAGAGTTTTACCCTCTGCGCTTCGCCTCCCGATAGCGTAGTCGCCGCCTGCCCCAGTTTTACATACCCCAAGCCCACATCGTGAAGCGTCTGCATCTTGTTTTTTATCGACGGTATATTCTCAAAAACCTTTAATGCTTCGCTTACACTCAGACCGAGAATTTCTGAAATATTATGTCCCCGGTATTTTATCTCAAGCGTCTGATCATTAAACCGTTTTCCGCCGCAAACCTGGCACTGCACGTATACATCAGGCAAAAAATGCATTTCAATTTTTTTTACCCCATCGCCCTGGCATGCTTCACAACGTCCGCCCTTGACATTAAAACTGAACCGCCCCGGCTTATATCCCCTGATGCGCGATTCCGGAAGGGAGCTGAAAAGCTTTCTAATCGGATCAAATGCCCCCGTATAAGTGGCCGGATTAGATCTCGGAGTTCTTCCTATCGGCGACTGATCAATAACAATAACCTTGTCTATATGCTGCATGCCGGTTACTTTTTTGTGTTTTCCCGGTTTCTCTTTTGATCTGTAAAATTTTTTCGCGAGTGTTCTGTATAAAACCTCATCAATAAGGGTGCTTTTCCCCGATCCGGAAACGCCGGTCACACAATTAAAAACACCGAGGGGAATCTTCACGTCTATGTTTTTGAGGTTATGTTCCGAGGCGCCTATTACTTCAAGATATTTTTCCTTTTGACAGGCGCGCCGATTTGGCGGAACTTCTATCTTGAGGTCCCCGCGCAGATATTTTCCGGTTAGCGAAAATTTATTTTCGAGAATATCGTTCAGAGAGCCCTGGGCGACTATCTCGCCTCCGTATTCTCCCGCGCCCGGACCAAGGTCAATTATATGATCCGCTTTGCGGATGGTCATTTCATCGTGTTCTACCACGATAAGCGTGTTACCGAGATCTCTCAGGGCTACCAACGTGTCAAGAAGCCGCTGATTATCGCGTTGGTGCAGCCCGATGCTCGGCTCATCCAGAACGTAAAGCACCCCTACCAACCCCGCTCCAATCTGCGTGGCCAGACGTATTCTCTGGTCTTCTCCGCCTGAAAGCGTGCTACTTCTTCTGTCTAAGGAGAGATACCCAAGCCCGACGTTAACCATGAATCTCAGGCGCGTGCAAATCTCTTTCAGCGCTTCTTCGGCTATTTTTTTGCGCATCGGATCAAGTTTAATTTCGGAGAAATGTTTTTCCGCCTCGTCAACGGACAGCTCACATAGCTCGGAAATATTTTTTTTGTTGATCAGAACATGCAATGATTCCGGGCGAAGCCGTTGCCCCTTACACGCCGGGCATGGCTGAGGCGACAAAAAACCGCTTATCATCTCTTTTACGAAATCACTGTCTGTTTGCCTGAAACGCCGTTCCAGGCTGGGAATAACTCCCTCAAATCCGGTTTCTTTATCTCCGTAAAGAACCTTTTTCTTTCGGCTCTCGGTCAGGTCTTTATACGGTATGTCCGGAGAGAACCCGTGATATCGCGCCAGTTTTCTTATCTGCCGCCTGTAGTAAAGAATTATTCCCCTGCCCCCTCGTTTCCAGGGAAGAACAGCGCGCAAGAGCGGCTCGGTCTTATCCGGCACCACCAGCTCGCGGTCTATTTCCATTTTATTTCCCAATCCGTTACAAACAGGGCACGCGCCATAGGGGCTGTTGAAAGAGAAATTTCTCGGGGACAGTTTTTCAAAACTTATTCCGCACTTGACGCAGGCGTTCTGTTCGCTGAAAAGAATGTCTTCAGCGGGCTTTTTCCCGGCGCGCGCCTCGGGAGCGACGATTATCGTTCCCAATCCGATCTTGAGCGCGATTTCAATAGAATCTGACAAACGCGACCGCTTATCTTTTTTGATGCTTAAACTGTCTACAACGGCCTCTATGCTATGTTTAACTTTTTTATTTAAAAACGGTATTCTGTCGCCTATCTCTGTTATTCGGCCGTCTACTCTTACCCTGATAAGACCTTCTTTTCGGGCCTGACGCATCACTTCTACATGTTCTCCTTTTCTTCCAGCAACAAGAGGCGCCAGAATCAAAATTGAACTGCCGGAAAGACGCGAGATGATGAGGTCAACTATTTCTTGTGAGCTTTGCCCCGATATGGTTTTGCCGCATTTTGGGCAATGCGGAACGCCAATCCTTGCGAAAAGAACTCTCAGATAATCGTAGATTTCGGTTTGTGTCCCCACGGTGGAACGGGGATTTCTTCCGCCGGTTCTCTGTTCAATGCTTATCGTCGGAGACAGTCCTTCTATATAGTCCAGGCGCGGTTTTTGAAGCTGTTCGATAAACTGCCTCGCATAGCTGGACAACGATTCCACGTAACGCCTTTGTCCTTCGGCGTAAATGGTATCAAATGCCAGCGACGATTTTCCTGATCCGGAAAGACCCGTGATAACACACAGCTTGTCCCGTGGAATCCGAACATTGATCCCTTTCAGGTTATGCTCTCTGGCGCCTTTTATAATTAAATGCTTCGTTGCCATGCGCACTATTTTAACACAATCGGCTAAGGGGGACAAGACCCCGTAGGGGCACCCTTGTGGGTGCCCCACACCCGGCGTTTCGGGCGGGCACAAGGCCCGCCCCTACGTCTTTTATTTGCAATTTTCTTCGTGATAATATATATTATTGTTGGAGAAAAACAAAGTTGCAACACTGAGAACACTGAAAAGAACTGAGAACACTGATCTCAGTGTTCTCAAAAGTTTCAGAGCTTTCAGAGTTGCAAGGTTTCAGTGAATTCAGTGTTGCAAAGGAGGAACTTAATGCGAATCGGGAAAAGATTACATGAATTACGAAAAGATAAGAATATGACACTTGAAGAGCTCTCCAAGAAAAGCGGCGTGGCGCTTGCCTCTCTCAGTCGCATGGAAAATAATAAAATGGCGGGAACACTTGCATCTCATACCCGAATCTGCAAAGTCCTCGGCGCTTCCATTGGCGAACTTTATCGCCAACTCGAAGACGCGGGTAAAATTGTTGAATCGGTCGCTCAATCAATGCGTCCGGAACATTTCGCTCGCGACCAAAAAGCCCGGCTTGAACTTCTCGTCACAAAAACAGCCGGCAAAAAAATCACGCCGCTTATCCTGACACTCAAAATAGGCGGTGAAACCCGAAAGGAACAAGACGCCTTCGGAACGGAAAAATTTATTTATATACTTTCGGGAGGGCTGGACGCTGTGATTGGAGAGAAAACCTATTCGCTAAAATGCGGAGACAGCCTATACTTTGACTCGTCGCTTCCTCACATGTTTAAGAATCGGTCAAGAGCGGAAGCCGGAGCGATTCTGGTCATTGCGCCACCGGTATCATGAAACACTCTGCATCTTTCCCTTGCGGTAAACCAAAAGAAACGCGCTTACCACTATCGGATCAAACTGCACTCCGGAATTGTCTTTGATTATCTGGACAGCGACCTCGGCCATCTTTTTCTGGCGATACGGCCTATCGCTGGTTATCGCGTCAAAAGTATCCGCCACCGCTATTATACGCGCAAGAAACGGTATCTCCTCCCCCTTCAACCCGTCGGGATATCCATTGCCTTCAAATCTCTCATGATGCGCCCGAACCTCTCTTGCAACATCTCCCAGCTCTCTTATGGGATACAGTATCGCGGCGCCGGTCACCGTATGTTCTTTCACTTTTTCATATTCGCTCTTGGTCAAACTCCCCTTTTTGTTTAACACACTATCCGGAACGCCGATCTTTCCGACGTCATGCAATAATGCGGCAATATGGAGCGTCTCCCGGAAATTTTTATATGCCAGCGCTTCGGGAATATCCTTGAGTTCTTCGGCAATCGTCAAGGCATACTGAGTAACACGTTCGGTGTGGCCATGTGTATACGGATCCCGTGCGTCAATAGCTGCCGCCAGAGAAATCGCGGTGTGAATAAAAATACTGTGCTCTCTTTCATAGAGCTTATGCACTTCAAATATTTTTTCCTGAAGATCCTGTATTAGCGAGGCATTCGCGAGTGCCATGGCGATATCATTAGCGAGTGTTGTAAAAAAGCCTATTTCCTGGCGTGAAAATTTGATATTAGAAAGTTTTTTGCCGAGAACAAATACTCCGGCAAGTGTTTTCTTGTAATAAACCGGGGCGCAAACATTGGCTTTTAAAAGTTCCATCTGTCTGAGGCTAAGATCTATCAATTCGACGAGTTCCTTGTCGTTTTTTATATCCTCATCGCTCTGAAGAACATCAAGAAGCTCCGTGTATTCCACCGCTCCGGTTTCTGAGATCTTAAAATTATGCCGCTCGTTAAACATCCTTATAAGCGGATTATCAAACGTAAGACGTATAAACCCAATGGGTATCTTAACGCCTTCAGCTCCCTTACTGTCGATAAGCGCAAAGGAATGTTTATCTTTCTGGTTGAGAAGCATGGCCGTATGCGTGACCTTCACCTGTTCATCAATGGTCTTGACTATCATGCGGATAAGGCGTTCGGGTTTCCTGAAGCGTATCATGGTGCGCGAAGCGTTCTCCAAAAAAAACTGGTAATCCAGTTCCGGCTCCTGCCTTTTTTGAACCCCGACCTCTTCCATGGGAATCAACGTCCCATCGCAGTTCTTTATCCTGCCGATGATCCAGTCCTGTAATTTCATCCAGCTGTCTTCATATGACATAGTTCTAACTCCCTTGGTACCCTCAATCAAGATACAAGAAACAAGATACAATAACCAAACAATAACCAATAACCAAATTCAAATAACCAAAACAAAGCGCTGTTTGGTTATTGAAATTTGGATATTGTTTGTATCTTGTAACTTGTATCTTGGTTATTTTGCCCATCTTGGTTATTTTTGCCGAATTTGTTCGGCAATCGTAAAAACCGTTCTTTCAAGCTGTTCAAGCAAGAGAGGCTTGGTTATATATTCTACGGCTCCGAGCTGTTTTGCCTCCCGCGCTCTATCCGTGTCGTCTACTGCTGTGACCATAATAACTTTTGCGTCGGGCGTTATCTCCATAATCTCTTTCAGCACCGTTATTCCATCCTTGTCCGGCATTGTAACATCCAAAAGAACAATATCCGGGCTTTCCGTTCGGACGATCTCAACGGCCTTTTCTCCGCTATTTGTAACCAGGACGCTGAATTTTCTTTCTGTAAAAAAAGTCCTCACAAAACAACATATATCGAGTTCGTCGTCCACGACCAGCAGTTTAATTACACCACTTTTTTCCGCCGCCTTCGAACGTCTTCGTCGGGGCAGCCCCAGAAATCCTTTTTTTGTCCGTTGTTTTCGCGGCATAATTGGCATCCTTTTATTGTTGTCCCGCCCCCAGTTTAGCCTGTTTCCCTTTTGTCTCAAACACCAGACGGAAAAGCGTCCCATTTTTCTGTCCCGCGCGAACATCGATGCTTCCGTTATTCCGCTCAACAATCCGTCTCACTATAAAAAGGCCGAGCCCCGGACATCTTCCGCAGGACCTTCCGGCAAAGTACGGAGTAAAGACCCTGTGCAGCCGATCCCCATCCACGCCCGGTCCGGAATCCTCTATTTCAACGGAAACCCTTTCTCCCTCCCCTTTGACACATATAGATATTTCGCCGTTCTCAAGAATCACCTGGGCGGCGTTCCTGATGAGACTGAAAAATATTTCCTGTATTTGCTTAGGATCCGCGACAATACCGGGAATATCTTTTCCGATCTCTTTTTTTATGCTGATGTTGTCCATTTCCAGCTCGTGCTTCACGATGGAACAGACTTCTTCTATCTCGCGGTCAATATGGACATCATCTGTTTTTTTGTCTTTCGCCGGACGAGAAAAAGAAGCAAGCCTTCTCGTTATGGTCGTGGCCCGATCTGTTTCACTGATAACTTTTTCCATAACGGTCTTTGCCTTTTCGACCAGTTCTTTTTCAGACACATCCTTGTATATTCCCTCTGCAAGATTTAAAAGAAACATCTCACATTGCCCGCGCACTATTCCCAGCGGATTGCATATGTCATGGTTTATGCCGGTTGTCAGCATCCCAATCGCGGCCATTTTCTCCTTTTGCGCCAACTGGGCCTGTATAACCGACAGTTCTTCAATAAACCGCGCATTGGCTATCCTGCTGGAAAGAACCCCTGCGATAAGCAGCAATACATCCACGTCATCCTGCAAAAACGAACCGTTTGGCCTGCTTCCCCGGGAAAAAAGAATACCAATAATATCGTCGCGGTGTTTCATCAGAAAAGCGGCGTCAGTTCCCAACTCACGCATCTTTTTTTTCACAGTGTTATTTTTCTGTTCCCGGCGCAAGATATATCCGCTATCTTTCAATAGTGTGACAAGCTCTTCACTATCACTAAGTAGTTGTTCCTTTTTTTTCACTGAAGATGTTGCGGCAACCCGAAAGCCCTCCTTGGCCGCGTCATGGAGCATCACAGTTACGTTCTCTAGGGCCAATACCCCGTTTACGCAGTCAACCGCAAGCTTGGAAAGCCCCGCCGGGCCAAAATTACCGCGCGCTTCGTTCATGAATATTTTGATAACCTGTTGCCGGGGATCCCGTTTGAAAGGCACATATGGGGCATTACTTTTTTGAAAAAAGGCCTCCAGCACGAAGAAAACAAAAACAGTAACCAAAACAAAAAGCAGCACCACCAGCGGACCTTGTTTTCCGTCCGTAAAAACAGGTAGCCCGGCAGGCAGGAAAACTTCGAACACGGCATATATCGCCGCAAAAAGCCCCGCAAAAATAAAGGTTTTTCTTAAAATGCTGATTACCCGTTGCATCGCCGCCCTCTTATTTTTTAGACCTTTTTTCCTGTTTTTGAATCCATTCGTCTATTGTTTTTTTCTTGAAGCGCCATTTCGACCCGACCTTGAACGCCGGAATCTTTCCTTTTTGCGCATGTTTATATATCGTAACGACTTTCATTTTCAGATAGTCGGCGACTTCTTTTATAGTCATTACCGAAGTGGTCATGCCTGCTCCTTTGCAACACTGAATTCACTGAAACCTTGCAACTCTGAAAGCTCTGAAACTTTTGAGAACACTGAGATCAGTGTTCTCAGTTCTTTTCAGTGTTCTCTGTGTTGCAATATGACTCATTAAAAACCACAATGTTTCCAGATAATATGTAACCATCTTTTCCTCTCCTGCGAGTGATTTGTTACCAATTTATACGTATTGATACCAATTATACAATGTGATAATAGAGTTTAATGAGAAATCCCGCGGAGTCAAGCCCGTAGCGGCGATTGGCGACGAGTCGCCTCTTTCCTCTGTTGTGTTGTATAGGACGCATTGGGAGTATTTCTACCAGAACATAGTTCTGTACGAAACACTCCCAACGCGTCTTTCGCGGTAGAGAGTAGTGTTTTGGGGGAAAGGGGTGGTTTTTCGAACAGTTTCCGGGACGCCAACCGTAACTTCCTTCTGTCCTTGATTCCTCGTCTCTGCGGTTACCTTCGAAGGGCGATGCGAAGAATTGTCTGAGGGCCTTGCAACTATGCGCTCTCTGGACAAACAACCACAACCCTCGCATTTACACTACGTTTTCCCGAACAAGACGCGTTGGGAGTGCTTCGTACGGAACCTCGTTCCGGTAGAAGCACTCCCAACGTGTCCTATACAATAACAGATACGAAGGATTACTTGGGGAAGGGAATCTCGGGGGGTTTTTTTGTGCCGTCAGCGCGAAGACAAATCGCAAAAACGAGGTGTTTTCGTGCGTGTGGACAGTTTTCGGAGGGAATTGTTATTAAGGGGTTAAATGGCGGAATAAGAGCAAAAGATGCAGGACAAGGCAGGTGTATATTCCGGCCAGGACGTCATCCAGCATGACGCCCCACCCGCCTTTCAGCTTTTCAAGGGACTTGATCGGCGGCGGCTTGAATATGTCCATTATGCGGTATATCACGAAACCAGTAGCAATGAAAAACGGGGTGAGGGGAATGTACATAAATACGAAAAAGATGCCGACAAATTCGTCAATAACGATCTCCGAAGGATCCGTGCGGCCGGTCTCTGTCTCCATCTTATCCGCTGATATCTTTCCGGCCGCAAAAAGAGCCGCAAAAACCAAAAAACATGCGAGACTATTGCGTGAAAGGACCAGAAAAAAAAACAAACCGGCCAGACTTCCCCATGTTCCCGGAGCAAAGGGCAAATAACCCGCTCCGCATACCGTGGCAATAAGTTTATATACCTTTTTCATTAAATAAATATTTTTTGTTTCCCGCAAGATAGGAAATGCCGCTCGCGGTGGTTAAAATAACCGTAACAAGCATGAGGATGAATATTAACTGCCTGTACCAGTATTCAAAGCCGGGATTCCAGAAATAGAACACACTTACCCCCGCCTCCTTAAACACGATAAAAATAAGTATAACGAGGATGGATAACATTTGTAGAAACGTCTTGTGTCTTCCACCAGATCCTGCCGGAAGAACATCATTGTGATGTGTTAACGCCATAATCCGGATAGCGGTTATGATTAGCTCCCGCATTATGATCACGACGACCATCCATGCCGGCACGAGTTTCATCTCGACAAACGCAAGAAACGCGGCAAGAGTCAGGATCTTATCCGCTACGGGATCCATTATTCGTCCAAAGTCGGACACAATCCTATATTTTTTGGCGATAAATCCATCCAGATAATCTGTCAGCGCGGCCGCGAGAAAAACTACTAATGCCGCAACCTTCCCGGCCAGAGAATTCGAAAAAAGAAACAACATGAACACAAAAGTGAGACCTATACGCGTCAATGTTATCTTGTTTGGCAGATTCATACGGCCTCTCCCACAAGGTCATATTCACTTGTCCCTGTCACTAACACTCTGGCAAATTTACCTACCGCGAGGCCGTTGCCGCGAACATGAATATTTCCGTCAACTTCCGGCGCGTCCATCTGGGCTCTTCCGATGAACCATCCGGGTCGGGACGAATCTTCTTCGTCTATAAGCGTCTTCAATCTTTTATTCAAGTATGTGCGATTATTTTCAGAAGATATCCCCTGCTGCAGTGTCATTACCCGGTCAAACCGCTCTCTCTTTACTTTTTCCGGCAATTGCCTCTTGAACCCGGCCGCCGGCGTTCCCTCCTCACGCGAATAAATAAAAGCGCCGAGACGGTCAAACCGCGTCTGGTCAAGAAACCCCAGAAGTTCTTCAAATTCCTCATCGGTTTCGCCCGGAAAGCCAACGATAACAGAAGTTCGTATGGTCACGTTCGGAATCTTCCTGCGCAATTTTGCGATTAGTTTCACGATTTTCTCTTTTGTCACGCAACGGTTCATCTTACGCAATATTCTGTTGTTACAATGCTGTATGGGTAGATCAATATACTTGCATACAACTTCCGTATCCGCCATCACGGCAAGAAGCTCGTCCGTAAAATGCGCCGGATGTGTATACAAGAGCCGTATCCAGGCATCTTTCATCAGAGGACTCAGTTTTTGCAGCAATCCGGAAATTCTTTCGGAGCCGGATTTTTCCAGGCCGAACGCAGTAGTGTCCTGGCCTATCAGCAACAGTTCTTTTAAATCACGCTCGTCTTTCAGACGTTTTACTTCCGCCAGAACCGATTTTACGGTACGGCTGCGTAATGGTCCTCTCAAGTCAGGGATGACGCAATACGCGCATTTATTGGAACATCCTTCCTGTATCTTGACATATGCGTAATGAGGCGGCGTGAGAGTTTTTCTTTTGAACTGATGGTCGCATAAAAGCTGCGGTTTCCGGGTAACCTTATGGATTTTATTGCCGTGAAAAATCGCGTCTATTTTATCGGGTATCAGAGTAAAATCAGAGGTGCCGAATATACCGTCTATCTCTTTGATCTGGTCGGCAATTGCGGAAGGAAATCTCTGCGCCAGGCAACCGCAGACAATAAGTTTTTTTATCGAACCCTGTTTCTTTAAATCAGCCAGTTGCAGTATTAAATCTATAGATTCCTGTTTAGCATCCTGAATAAATCCGCAGGTGTTAATAACTGCGACGTCGGTGCCTTCAGGCTCGTCAAGAATGTCGTATCCTTTCTTCTCTAAAAGAGCCCCGAGAACCTCACTGTCAACCATATTCCGGGAACAACCAAGGCTCAGAAGATAAATCTTCTTCCTGCTGTTTTTGTTCCTACTCAAAAGAAGCAACCCACTTATTGCCGACTTTTATCCCGCTGGAAGAAACCTTTATGTCGCGCACCACGCCGTCGGCGACTTTGCCTACTTTGCGAGTATTCACAAAAAAATCCAGCCTCTCAGCCTTACCCGTCCACACCGTAAAAACACCGTTTATTTTCCATGTTTTCGAATCGCCGCTCTTGAGTATACCTGCAAAAAGGGTTTTCCCTTCTCCTGTAAGTTGAACCCAGGCCTCTCCACGGGCTTTCAAGGTAAGAACCACAGGTTTTGCATCTTTCACGGTCGAGACAGGGGTGTAAATCCCGGCTGTTTTTACAGTAACCGGACGCGCCACAGTTTCATTCATGACGACCGGCTTGACTGCTTTTTTTTCGGAAGAGGGACTGTCTTTTTTAAGGACAAAACTAAACACGAAAACAGCAATCACAAAGATAGTGATATACATGGCTATTGTCGCCGGACGTATTTTTTTTGTCTCCGTGTCGCCACCGGAGGGGGCATCATTCTTTTCTTCTTTTTCTCCGATATCCAGATTGAATTCCCGGGCCGATATCGCGGCAGAGATGGATTGGTACTTTTCCATTATGCCCTGGGTGTCCAATCCGAGAAATGCCGAATACTTTTTCAAAAAACTTTTAAGGTATACACCGCTGATTCTTTCAAAAACACCGTTTTCGATGTCCATGATTATTTTCGGATGTATATTACTGCGCTTGTATGCTTCATCCACACTCAATCCGAGCTTTCGTCGGCTTTCCGAAAAAATCTTCCCTATTTCTTTTGGCGTCGTATTATTCTGTGTCATTCTTCACTCACCTTTAAGTCAGCTAAGTCAGCTAAGTCAGCTATCAATATTTCGCGGGGTTTGGACCCGTTATATGCCCCCACTATGCCTTCTTCTTCCATTATATCTATCATTCTGGCCGCTCTCGTATACCCGACCCGGAACTTTCTCTGAATCATGGAAACCGACGCTTGTTTGGTCAGAAATACCATTTCCACTGCTTCGCTATAAAGCGCGTCCTTTTCCCGGCTAAAATCGCTTACCTTCCGTTCCTGCCCTTCAATCACCTGTTCTATATATTGAGGACCTGCCTGAGATTTGACAAATTTAACTATGTTGCGAATTTCACTGTCTTCCACGAGGCTGCACTGCCCGCGAATAAGAGAACTTTCGCCGGGTTCCATGAGCAACATATCGCCTCTTCCCAGCAGCTTTTCCGCGCCATTCGCGTCCAGCACGGTCCGCGAATCCACTTTTGAAGCAACTTTGAACGATATTCTTGCGGGAAAATTAGCTTTAATAACACCGGTAACAACATTCACTGACGGCCGTTGAGTCGCGAGTATCAGATGTATCCCGGCCGCGCGCGCAAGTTGCGCGATTCTCATTATGGCTCCTTCAACATCCTGTTGGGCAATCATCATGAGATCCGCAAGTTCATCCACGACGACAATAATATACGGCAGGTTTTCCTCTGCTGCCGATTTTTTCTCGTTATATAAACCGATATTCCTGACACCTTTTGAGGAGAATATCTCGTATCGCCTCTCCATTTCTTTGACCACCCAGTTCAGAGAAGCCGCTGCCTTCTTGGGGTTAGTCACTATCGGCGAAATTAGATGCGGAATCCCCTCAAACATCATGAGTTCCACGCGCTTGGGATCAATCATCAGAAATTTTAACTCGGCCGGCGAGGCATTGTAAAGAAAACTCGTGATAATACAGTTCAGGCATACTGTTTTGCCGGAACCGGTGGCTCCCGCTATTAACAGGTGCGGCATTTTGCCGAGATCCGTAACTATCGGTGCTCCTGTTATGTCTTTTCCAAGAGCAAATTTCAGAGGAGAATCGCTTTCGCTGTATTCCGGTGTCTCCAATACATCCCGGAGCAGCACGAGCTCACTCTCTTCATTCGGCACCTCTATTCCGACAGTTCCCTTGCCCGGAAGAGGAGCCACCACTCTTATGTTAGCAGATTTCATGGCAAGTGAGATATTGTCACTCAACGATGTAATCTGATTGACCTTGGTCCCCATGGCCGGCTCAAGTTCATACATCGTAATAACGGGACCCTTGTTTATTTTTACTACGGACGCTTCTACGCCGAACCCGGCAAGTGTCTTCCCGAGAATAGCGGCTTTTTTCTTCAGGGTTTCATCTCTTTCCTTTCCTCTTTCCGCGGACGGCATCCGCAAAAGGTCCAGTGAGGGCATCTTATATTCAATTTTTTCGCCGGTGGAAGAATCCGCAACACCGGCAATACGCGCCGGTCTGGTGGAGAATTTCTGTGATTTTTCTGATGCAATAATCTTGGGTTCGGCGACGTTTTTCACGTTCGGCTTTCCGAAAAAAGATTTTTTGCCTGACTGCGCCGCAAACGCTGTTTTCCTGACTTCGTCCACCTTGGCTTTCATGATGGCAAGTTTGCCCGCAACTTCCGCCCTGGAGGCCCTTGTTCCCCCCTTCTGACTTAAAGGAGCATCACCGTCAAGAGAGGATGATCTTAAGGATTTCGACAGGAATTTTCTGATATGCGCCGGTATCCCGGCCATGAATTTCAGTACAGACAGCAAAACGGGCAGAACAAGAAAATCCGTCGCGACCAGAACAGAAAGAACAATCATGGCGGCGACAAATACTCCCGCCCCGCCCCTGCCTAAATATTCAAAAAGAAAGTCCGACACAACGGCGCCGACAATCCCGCCTTGTGAAAACGCCGCGCCCGAGGTAGTCCCGCCCATCATGCTAAGACTAGCGCTGACCGTTATAACAAGAACGGCCGTACCGAAAAATTTGGAAGAAAATTTCCGGGTTTTTATCTGGAATAAACGCGCAATACCCCAGACAAAAATCAGCAAAGGAATCACATATGCGGCTTTCCCTATAAAAAAAAGTAGAATACCCCCCAGATACGAACCGACGATACCGGTCGCGTTCTGGGGAATAACATTCGGGGTGGTGGTATAAAAAGAAAGGTCTTGCGCGTTGAATGTAAATATGCTCAAGAACAGAAAAAGTCCGACCGCAAAAAGTAAAACGGCTACAATCTCGTTTTTTCTTACTTCATCCATAAAATTGACCCGTTATTTCCAGAATAACAATATGCCCGCTCCGAGCAAGACACAATAAATACTGAAAACGAACATATTCCTGCGCTTCATAATCCACCACAACAACCGCAGGCTCAAAAGACCGGTAATAAACGCGCTAACCATTCCGATTGCATAATAAACGAACTCACCCGAAGTGCCTCCGCTAAAACCACAACTAAACATTTCATAAACCGCAGCGGCCGCGACTATCGGAATGGACAAGAGAAAAGAAAATCTAAAGGCTTCCCGGATTTTCATGCCGCTTACCAGACCTGTGGATATCGTCATCCCGCTTCTGGAAATTCCGGGAATAAGCGCACACGCCTGAGCGAGGCCCACCGCCAGCGCCCTGATAAACGTCGGATTTGCGCTGCGCGCGCCTGACTTCTTTTTCCACAGGCTTAATTGTCCAAGAAATAACACCACGGCCGTCACAATCAGCATAGCCGCTGTTTTTCTCGGACTCGCAAAGAACGCGGATATTTCGCTCCTAAACAGCAACGCCGCTATAACCGCGGGAATCGTGCCAACCGTTAAACAAAAAAGCCATCTACGGTTTCTCTCGCGCACGAGCTGCAAGATATCCCTTCTAAAATATAAAAGAACAGCCGCTACTGTCGCGGCATGAAGACAAACATCAAAAAAAATAGTTGCGACGCTGGATGATCCTAACAGAGAGTGAATCAAAACAAGATGTCCTGATGAGGAAACCGGAAGAAATTCCGTCAGTCCCTGAACAACTCCGCATGTCACTGCCTCCGTTATCGTCATGATATAAATAATGTCAAAGGACCAAATTCAAAGCACAAAAAGAAAACAAATTAATTAATGACAAATGACAAAATTCAAAGAACAAAACACCAGATAAAATTTAAAGTTTTGTTATTTGGATTTGAGATTTTGGATTTATTTTGGATTTTGTGCTTTGTCATTTGGATTTAACGAAGAGTAGCTCTTCTTCTCACTTATTTGGTTATGGTTCGGCTTCGCTCACCATCCTTCGAACCATCCTGAGCGCAGTCGAAGGGTTGTATCTTGTATCTTGTTTCTTTCATTATATTCCGGTATGTCCGAATCCCCCGTGCGCGCGTTCGGTCTCGCCAAGTTCTTCCGTTTCCTGAAACTCGGCCCGGACCACTTCACGAATTACCATTTGCGCCAACCGATGGCCTCTCTCTATGACAAACGCCTTTTTCCCGTGATTAATGAGAATTAAATTGACCAATCCGCGATAATCGCTGTCAATCGTCCCCGGAGAGTTAACCAGCGTTAGCCCGTATTTCAGAGCCAGTCCGCTCCGCGGCCGTATTTCCGCCTCAAACCCTTCCGGCAGTTCCAGATAAATACCGCAGGAAATAAGTTTTATTTCACCCGGAGAGATTGTCGTCTCGCTATCCACATCAGCGTATAAATCAACACCGCTGGAACCATCGGTGGCATAAGTCGGTAGAGGCAGGTCTTCCGCGTTTTTCTTGCGTTTTATTCTGAGTTCTATTCTTTTCATCTAGGTCTCACCGAAGACGCTATCTTGTCTACTCCGCCTGCTTCATGCTGAGTTTCACGCGATGCTGATCGTCTACGCCGATTACTTTTACCCGAACCTCTTGCCCTTCTTTTACAACCTCGGAGACTTCCTTAACATACCCGTTAGAAAGTTCCGAAACATGTATAAGCCCTTCCTGGCTGGGCATAAACTCGCAGAATGCGCCAAAATTCATGATCTTTGTTATCCGAGCGTTGTAAGTTTTGCCAATTTCGGGTTCGGCTATGATACCTTTGACCCATTCCACGGCTTTGTCCAGTGATGCCTTATCCGAAGAAGCAATTTGACAGGAACCATCATCTTCAATATTTATATCGGCCCCTGTCTCGGCTATGATTTTGCGGATTACTTTACCTCCGGCACCAATGACTTCCCGGATCTTATCGGGTTTAACCATTACCGTGACTATTCTCGGTGCGTTCGGCGACATTTCTTCTTGCGGCCCGGAAATCGTTGTTTTCATGTGGGCGAGCAATTTCAGGCGCGCCTTCCGCGCCTCTTCAAACGATTCCTTGAGAATAGCGTAACTGATACCTTTGACCTTAAGATCCATCTGAACCGCGGTTACTCCTGATTCCGTTCCCGCCACCTTGAAATCCATATCTCCGTAATGATCTTCCGCCCCGGCAATGTCGGTGAGTATTGCATGTTCCTTTTCGCCCTTTATCAGCCCCATGGCAATACCACTGACAGCGGACCGAATCGGAACCCCGCTGGCCATAAGAGCCATTGAACTGGCGCATACCGTCGCCATAGAACTTGATCCGTTGGATTCCAGAATCTCCGAAACCACCCTTATCGTATAAGGAAAACTCTCCTTTGGAGGAAGAACGGGTTTCAGGGCTTTTTCGGCAAGGGCGCCATGCCCAATCTCTCTCCGGCCGGGCCCTCTCATTGGCCTGGTCTCACCCACGCTGAACGGAGGAAAATTATAATGCAGCATAAATGACTTTAATCCTTCGCCCTTGAGCGTCTCTATACGTTGTTCATCTGAGCTCGTTCCCAGTGTGACCACCGCAAGAGCCTGTGTTTCTCCCCGGGTAAAAAGACCCGATCCATGCGTGCGGGGAAGCACGTTGGTAGCGGAGGACAAAGCTCTTATCGCGTCAGTTTTTCTTCCATCAACCCTTTTGTTTTCTTTAAGCGCCAAATCCCGAACCGTGTCTTTCTCTAGCATGGACAGCGCGACATTGATCTCGGTTCCAACAGATTCGTTCTCATCGGAACTTTCTTCTTTCGCCAGCTGTTCTTTCAAAAGCGCAAGACTCTCCATACGCTGCTGTTTTCCGGGAAGTTGCAGAATCTCTTTAATCTTGCTTGCTGCCTTCTCTCTGACCCTTTGGCATATTTCTTCGTTCACTTCTATAAACCCTATGTCTTCTCTTTTCTTTTTCCCGATCTTTTTGCGGAATTTTTCCTGAGCGTCAATCAGCGGTTGCAGCGCCTTGTGACCGAACTCTATCGCTTCCATGACTTTTTCTTCGCCCAGTTCGTTAGCTCCGCACTCCAGCATCACTACGCTTTCCTTGTTCGCAACAACAACAAGATCCATCTCGCTTGTTTCCAGTTCCTCAAACGTCGGATTTATCACAAACTTACCATCTATCAACCCAACTCTGACGCCGCCAATCGGACCGTCAAACGGAATGTCCGATATGGAGAGAGCAGCCGAAGTGCCTATGAGCGCCGGGATATCGGAATCGTTCTTTCCGTCAGAAGACAGAACAGTGGCAATAATCTGCACATCATTCAGCATCCGTTCGGGAAAAAGAGGCCTGATCGGTCTATCAATCATCCTGCAGGTCAGTATCTCTTTCTCTGTGGGGCGCCCTTCTCTTTTAAAAAAGCCGCCGGGAATCTTGCCGGCCGCAAATGTTTTCTCCTTATACTCCACGGTTAAAGGGAAAAATCCCATTTTTTCTCTCGGCTGCCGCGAACACACACAAGTTACCAAGACCAGGGTTCCGCCATATTGAACCGTTACGGCCCCATCCGCCTGTTTTGCCATTAATCCGGTGCTTATTATTAATTCTTCCTGTCCAAACTGAACTTTAAACTCTTCCATCCTATTCTCTCCATTCTAGGTTAAAAACCTGTCCTTAACATATACCGTACATACCATTCGTGCTTGCTATTTTCTGAGACCAAGCTTTTTAATCGTCTCTGTATATTTCGCGTGATCCGTCTGACTCAGATACTTAAGAAGTTTTCTTCTCTTGTTAACGAGCATCAAAAGACCTCTCCGTGAATGATGGTCTTTTTTATGCTTTTTAAAGTGCTCTGTTAGCCCATTCATACGTTCGCTTATAAGGGCTATCTGAACTTCCGCAGAGCCTGTATCCGACTCATGCTTCCGGAAATCGCTCATTATCTCCTGTTTACGTCCCTTTACTGTAGTCATTCAGTTCTCCTTCTGTCTCACCTGCTCATCTGCGGCGCAACAACACGCCACGTATTTTACCTTCTTACGGTTCATAATGGTATCACATAAAGGCGTTTTTGTAAATAATATTAAGGCCCCTCCGGACGGTCACCACCGGGTCCTGTATTTCCCTATTTTACGTACTGCCCTGTTTCCTTCCAGAACCTCCCTCGTCTGCCGAAGATCGGCCTCTATCTGCAGTTTAAGCGCTTTTTCGTTCCTGAATTTCTTCTCCTGCCTCAATCGCTTTATAAAGAATATTTCCAGCAAATGACCGTATATATTTCCCCTAAAATTGATTATATGGACTTCTATCCACGGTTCTTTTCGTTTTCTTAACTTTCGTCCATAAAACGTGGGTTTAAACCCGATATTCAACACCCCATCAAACAGACCTGTCCCGGTATCCACCTTAACAGCATATACTCCGGGAGGCGGAACAACCTCATGATGCGGGTCAATATTGGCAGTCGGAACCCCGAACCCGCTGCCCCGCTTGTCACCTTTGACCACCGTTCCAAACACCGATACGGGCCGCCGCAATAACTCCCGAGCTCGGTCAATCTTTCCTTTTGAAATAAGTCCACGTAGCCATGTGCTGCTTACGATCTTTCCCTTTTTTTTGACGGGCTGCACCGTTTTGATATCAATCCCCTGTGCCCTTCCTATTTTTCGGAATACGTTCACATCCCCGCGTCGTCCACGACCGAAATAAAAATTATTTCCTACGTAAACCGTCCGTGTTCCTATCCCTCCCAGCACACGTTTCACAAATTCTTCAGGGGACATCTGCGCGATAAAAGGCGTAAAACGCAGTATAATAACCGCGTCCAGTTTCATTTTTTCAAAAATACTGAGGCGGTGTTCTAACGACATTATCCGCGGCGGATGTTTTCCGGGACGGATAATCGCCAGCGGATGAGGATCAAACGTCACAATCGCCTTATCCCTCGCCGGGGAACGAAAAGACAATACTTTATTAATCACACGCATGTGTCCGATATGTATGCCGTCAAAAACCCCGATAGCAACAATCGGATCTCTTAGCTCTTTTTGCAAATCCCTATACCCGTATAATATTTTCATTCAGCCACGTCGTATCTTTTTTAAGTAAATCCGAAAAAGAAACAGCATCCTTCAGCAAAAATCGTCCGCTCCTCACTCGCTTGAGCTCTACGAGATGCGCGCCGCATTCAAGACGTTCTCCCATGTCTTCGGCCAGCTGACGAATATACGTCCCCTTGCTGCATACTGTTCTGAATTCCACAAACGGCATATGAGCATCAATAAGTTTCAACTGTTTTATCGTTATTTTCACGGGCTCTCTCTCTATTTCTATGCCCATGCGCGCGAGCTTATACAAACGTTTTCCGTTTTTACTTTTCGCTGATACCATCGGAGGAATCTGTTCTATTTCACCGGAAAAGTCCCGCATCACCGCATGTATTTCTTCTTCCGAACATTTAATATCCCTCTTCTGAAGCAGTTTTCCGTCAATGTCGCCACTGTCCGTTTTTTCCCCGAGTTTCATGACCGCCACATATTCCTTGTCATCATTCAGAAACCGGGCCGAAAGTTTTGTGGCGCTGCCGATCAAAAGAACAAGCACGCCGGTTGCATTCGGATCCAAAGTGCCGGCGTGGCCGACTTTCTTCAACGCAAATCGCCTGCGCACGGCGCTAACAACATCATGGCTTGTCATCCCCTTTTCCTTGTCCACTATCAGTATTCCTGAGATGTCAGTATTCATCATGCTATATTTTCAATTTCGTTTTCGACGAAAAATGGAAACAAAATTCGATGCGTAGGGGCACATTGCAATGTGCCCCTACGCCGCGCGCTTGGGTAGGGCACATTGCAATGTGCCCCTACGCCGCGCGCTTGAGCGCCTTCCGCACCTCTTTCAGCACTTTTCTTCGCGCTTCCGCGATATCGCTTTCAATTACGCAACCGGCAGCGCGGTTATGCCCGCCTCCTCCAAAACAGGATGCTATGGTGTTTACACTTACAATCTTCGTCGAGCGAAAACTTACATTGGTTCGCATCTTGCCGGACGAGGTTTCCTTAAAAAAAAGAGCCACTTCAACACCCTGAACTGCGCGCGGAAAATTTATAAACGCATCGGTTGGCGTCTTTGATGCTTTCGCCTGGAAGCGCATCTTTCGTGTAAGACTCATATACGCTATCTTACCGCCTTCGGTAACCTGCAGAGTCCCCAAAGACTTCCCGAGCAATTTTATCTCTGCCGCAGATTTTTTTTCAAAGATTTCTCTATGCATGGTTTTCGGATTTACCCCGTTTTTAACAAGTTCTCCCGCGACTTCGTGTGTTCCGAACGCGGTGTTATCATAATTGAACATGCCGGTATCTGTCACGATTGCCGCATATAAGGCGTTTGCCACTTTCGTCGGGTTTACGCCGGCGTGCCTGATCAAACGAAATAACATCTCTCCTGTCGAACTGGCGGCGGGTTCCACCCAGTTGAGATCTCCGAAAAATTCATTACTCACATGGTGGTCTATGTTGATAACAAACTGTTTTTTTTGAAAAATAGCCCGCATGTCACCGACCCTTTCTTTCACCGGACAATCCAGAACGACAATATTCCGAACATGGAAGTTCTCCGGAATCTCTCGCTTTATCCGGTTCGTATCGTTAAGAAATTTCAGATTGTCCGGCACATCGTCACGACTGACCATCACGCACTTCTTCCCCATCTGTTCAAGAAGATAGCAGACGGCAAGCTGACTGCCCACCGAATCTCCTTCAGGATTAATATGCGCGACTATCAGGAAATCATCCTTTTTTCTAAACGCTTCAAGTATCTTGTCCATGCCGCCCTTGTTCATCTTAAACCCTTTTCTGGCAATATGTTACGCCTTTTCGCGATGTTCTTTTTCGATTTCTTCAAACACATCATTCAATGTTCTTTTTTTTTCGTCAAGGGTATCTTCTCTAAACGATATCTGCGGAATAAACTTCATGGGCACGCGTCTCCCTATTTCCCCTCTTATAAATCCGGCGGCACTCTTCAGACCCTTTTCGGCGTCCTTTTTCTCTTCGGCAGACAAAGCAGACGAAGAGGAAGGAAGGATATAAAATACCTTGGCCAATTTAAGATCCCTCGTCATTTCCACGCCAGTAACAGTTACGCCCTTTACCCTTGGATCGTTAATCTCTTCCTGCAGAATAACGGACACCTCTCGTTTTATGGCCTCCTGCACTCTTTTCATTCTTCCGTTCATACGTGTTTTTTCCTTTTTATTTTTTGCGGGTTCTCCCTACTAAGAATTTTCCTTAAATATCGGATCTCATCCTTTTTTTGGGGAAGTTTACCATCGAGCTTTTCACGTAATACCTGCCAGAGTACTTTCCCATATCCGGGACCGGGGGTAACTCCTTCGGCCTGAATATCATGCCCTTTGATATGAAGTTTTGTTTTGTTATATTTCGTGAGAAATTTCCTGACGCGTCTTTCAATCGCGACGGAGGTTGTCCGTGACATGATACAAAGCATTTCTTCGTGAGAAAGATCTTTCAAAAAACAAAACACCTCGCTGGGACGCATCTTCCGGGACAAAGAAAGGTTTCCGGAGACTCTCCCGCCACGTTGCTTATATGCCTTTAGGGTTTCTTTTTCTTTTCTTGTAAAAACAAATTTTTCAAGGACCTCGTCGGTCTGTCGTTCCGTAAGCTTCTCCAGCATTATCATCAGATTCATGAGCCAGCCATTCAACGGGCTCTTGCTTGCGACTGAACGATTATACCACTCGAGATGTTTTTTTAATCTCTTGAAAGTGCCCTTTGTTGAATTCCCAAGAACAAGCTCGGGATGTATAAACCGCATTTCGTGAAGTTGCTGCATTCTGAGAACCGCCTTGACAGGATCCTTTTCTTTAAGAAGCAGCACGAGTTCATTCCGTATACGCTGATTCTCCGTCCTGCGAAACATCTCCTGTTTTACGGCATGCATTATCAAGTATTCGGTATGTTTTTCAATCGTAAAACCGAACCGCTGCTCAAATCTCACGGCCCTGAAAATACGCGTCGGGTCATCAATAAAACTCTTATCATGCAACACGCGTATTACGCGGTTTTTCAAGTCTCTTCTTCCGCCGAAAAAATCTATCAACAGGCCGAAACGAACGCGGTTTATGTCTATGGCAATCGCGTTTATAGTAAAATCCCGGCGATAAAGATCGTTTTGCAACGAACTGAATTCCACGGTAGGCAAAGCCGCCGGTTTCCTGTATGTTTCTTTCCGGGCGGTCGCTATATCTATCTTAAACTTATTGTCCGAAGTGACACACGGACCAAGCCACGCGGGCCATTTTTGGACAAGCGTTGCAGTACCGAATTTCCGGTGAATAACCAGTTTCCCGCCGACCTTGTCAGCGAGTACTTTTCCGAATCGCATTGCGTCCCCTTCAACCACCAGGTCAAGATCGTAATTTTGTCTGCCAAGCAGCAAATCACGGACAACACCCCCGACTAGAAAAACCCTCATGTCCAGCGTATCGGCTTCGCGGGCCGCAAGCTTTATCAACTGTTTAAGTTTTTTAGGAAATGTTGTATCCATTTTTGCGGACATATCCAACATTTTTGATCCAGCCCAAGACCTTTTGTTATTTGTTCTGGATTTTAATTTCGTTTTTTGTGTTCTCAATTTAAATTTTACTTTCTACTTTTTTATCTTTAATTTAAAATCTACGCTCTCGGGTGATATTGTTCGTAAATTCTTTTTAGTCTTGCTTTATCAACATGCGTATAGATCTGGGTGGTGGAAATATCGGCATGCCCCAGCATTTCCTGGACACCCCGGAGATCTGCCCCGCCTTCCAGAAGATGAGTCGCGAAAGAATGCCGGAGAGTATGCGGTGTTATATGTTTCTTTATACCGCACTTTTTCGCGTAAAATCTTATCATCTTCCACAGGCTCTGCCGGGAAAGCCCCCTGCCGTCTCTGGAGAGAAACAGATGCGTGTCCTCCGTTTTTTTTGCCTGATCACGTCGTGTCCCCTCAACATACCGGATAACAGCTTTTTTAGCGCTCTTACCCACGGGAACTATCCTTTCCTTGCCGCCTTTACCTGCGCACCTTACAAAGTCAGCTTCCAGATTAATATCCGTTTTTTTTAAAGCGGACGTCTCTGACACACGCAAACCGGCGGCATACATCACTTCGAGTATCGCTACGTCTCGCTCTCCTTTCCATCCCTTTTTGGACGGGGCATCGAGAAGAATCTCAACCTCTTTGCAATTCAATACATCAGGCACTGTTTTCCATGTCTTCGGCGTCTCAACGGTGGATGCGGCATTTTCACTGACAACTTGTTCGGCCACCAGAAACTTGCAAAATGTCTTAATCGCTGCAAGGTTTCTCGCAATCGTAGAAACGGAAAGTCCCCGATCCTTCAGCTGCATCATAAACCCTGTTATATCTTCTTTTCCCACGGTGGAAGGGCCTTTACGTCTTTTTTCGGCATACTTCGCAAATTTTTCGAGATCTCGGGTATAAGACAGCACCGTATTGCGGCTAAGCCCTCTTTCCGCTTCCAAAAAAAATATAAACTGTTCAATCTGTTTGTTCCACATTGTTTACAGGAACGGATTGTTCCGCTTTTCGTGACCTATTGTGGTCTCCGGTCCGTGTCCGGGAAAAACCCGAACAAAATCGGGAAGCGCAAAAAGTTTTTCCTTTATGGCCGCAACCAACGCCTTCTGGTCGCCCCCCGGCAGGTCCGTCCGTCCGACGCCTTCAAAAAAAAGAGTATCTCCGCTGAAAAGAATATTCTGGCATTTTACCGAAATACCGCCGGGGGTATGCCCCGGTGTATGAATAATCTCCAGGATGACCTCGCCGAGACGAATAATGTCTCCGTCTTTAAGAAGACGTTCCGCTTTTACCGGAGAAACCGCACTATCGGAAAAAAATGACAAATTTTTAAGGGAACTGTGCAGGCAGGAAGCGTCAAGCTCATGAATCATCACGGGAAACCCAAAAGCGACATTGCCCCGTATATGGTCCGCGTGTCCATGCGTGTTCAATATATGAACATCTTTAAGATCTTCAGCTTTTATATATTCGGCTATATCCGGAACATATTCTCCCGGATCAATCAACAAAGCCTTCCGTGAAATTTTCTCGTAAATAAGGTAACAATTCGTGCTGAGAGAGCCAACGACAAACTTTTTAACGCCGTACGCCTCAATCCCTCCGAAAGTCATGTCTTATGTGTCCCTGCACTTTCTTAGGCGAAAAATTCTTTTCAACTTGAGTTCTGACTGATTTCAGTTTTTTTCTAATTCGTACGTCGTTGCCGGGTGTGATTTTTCGTTCTTTCAATATTTTTTCGCATTCTTCCATTATATCTATCAATGCCTTCACACCCTCGGCTTTATCATCGGTGAGCATGTTCCTCATATCCGAAAGGTTGCTAATATCTTCCCGCACGGCGGAAAGCGGTTTTTTGCGATTAGAGTCCCTCAGCACGCTTAGAAGTTCCCGATGCCAGCTCTTCCAGAAAACATACCGTTTTTTATACAGCTCCAGATTCGGCCGAACCTTGTATTCTCTCACGACTTGGTAGCGCTTTGACTCTACCTTCGGGTCCTTGCTCTTTCTTATAAATTTTTCCTTTATCTGGGCGCAGCCGGAAAAAAGAATAACCATGCTAAGAAAAAGCGCTGTGATCCTCAGCAAATCTGTCTTGTTTCTCTCCATATTTTTAATAATCCTTACATGCGTATCTCAAAGGACGAAAACTCCGCGCGAGGCGCTTCCCATTCAACGCGGGAGGAGCCGATATATCCAAACATTGCCTTTCCCATGTCCTCCAAAAAGTCCGACAGACGGCTCCGTTTCCCTTCGCAAACAACCTCCACGGTACCGTCAGGCAGGTTCTTTGCAAACCCCGTCAGCTCCAGACGCGTTGCTATCCTCTCGGCTGCGAACCTGAACCCGACACCATGCACATTCCCGCTATACACGACATGCACCCGTTGGCTCACGTCCATCTTGCGCATCTCCTTGCGTATCTATAATAAGTATCACTAAAAATTGGTCGGGGCGCTGGGATTCGAACCCAGGGCCTCCACGTCCCGAACGTGGCGCGCTAGCCAAGCTGCGCTACGCCCCGACAATTGCAGAACACCTCTATAGGCTTCCAAATCTATTATGGTAGGGCACCTTTTAAGGTGCCGTATTAGATTAAGGTGCCGTATTAGATTAAGGTGCCGTATTAATATTAAATCACCACAGTAATATTATAGTATAAGAGGAGAACGCGTCAATGTTTTAAATTAAAATACAAAAAAGTAATATGTATTTTTGCCTCGTCATTCAAATTCCCTTATCTGGTCTACCACAATTTTTATTTTTTAACGCATATTTCGCAAGCATGTCAAATTCGATATTAACCCAGTCACCCGTCTTTTTTTTCTTGAGCGTGGTATTGGAAAAGGTGTGCGG
>Ga0208325_1000002_pt1 | contig 72704 bp, 67 predicted proteins | sample PL_2010_330m_FD_185486 | JGI IMG/M metagenome (GOLD analysis project Ga0208325, IMG submission 185486) | Freshwater microbial communities from Powell Lake, British Columbia, Canada to study Microbial Dark Matter (Phase II) - PL_2010_330m... | ecosystem: Environmental > Aquatic > Freshwater >...
TGAGAAGAATCTAAGATGCCCCACATCCCAGTCTACGCTAAAATGCTTATCCCATTTACCAGCTAAGGAAATTACCAAATTTTTAATATATCCATGATAAGGAGTAGAGACCAAAAATACCCCCCCTGCTTGAGGTATTTTTTTACAACCTTCATGAGTTTTCGCGGATACTGTAAATGTTCTATCACCTCCATGGCAACAATGACGTCAAAGGCTCCTTTCTCAATCTCTCGGAAATCTTCTAGATCACAGATATCTGATCTAACAAATTTGAGATGAGGATATGTTTTCCTTGCCATTTCGATTCCGGATTCAGAAATATCTACGCCAGTAACATCGTAGCCCTTCTCGCATAGAAAATTACAAAACCCACCATTCCCACACCCCAAATCTAACACCTTCAATCCTGAGCCGTTTTCCAGAATATCGTTAAAAACTGGCAGAAGGTAGGAATCCGACTGTGTATGTTTGGCATCTTTGTAAAAATACTGCGGATGATTTTGTGTCATCTTGGCTCCAAGTAAGCGCTAACGTTTACCTTACTTAAGTTCCAATCCCCGACAACCTCAAGCCCTTCTTCACATGGCTCCGGCCAGAATGTTCACTAAAAAAATTGTCATAAAAAAAGGTGATAGAACCTCGCAGTTCGAATTGCTACATATGGCGGGGACGACGGGATTCGAACCCGCGATCCTCAGATCGACAATCTGATGCGTTAAGCCAACTACGCTACGTCCCCTACTTAGTTAACTGTAAAACATGGTGGGCGGTGTAGGACTCGAACCTACGACCCTCTGAATGTAAGTCAGATATTCTAACCAACTGAACTAACCGCCCAAATAGAGCCTATATTATCCACAAAGCCCTTATAGTTGTCAACTGTTTTCACATCTTCGGAAGAGCAGTCATTGTAAATACCATGACAAATAATGCCACTGTTTCTATAACGCCCAAAACCATTATGTAGTTTCCGAAGCCCTTGCCTGTCTCAGCCAGTGCGTCAGATGCGCATGCAGCTGCCTTACCCTGCATCCAAGCAGAACAGCCTATAGCCAGTCCTGCAGCAGCACCTAGCAAAACCTGAAAGATGTATGACTCAGGCGGCAGGTTAGCGGCCTTTATTTGATTTTTTAATATAAAACCATAAATTGTCTGGGACAATGGCGCTCCGACAAAAGCAATCAATATAAATGGCGCCAGCTTGTTTTGTGCAAATGCCTTTTTCCATGCCCCTATTGCAGCCATGCCGGCAATGCCTGTGCCTAACGCAGATCCAACTGCTGCAAAAGCCAGCGAAAGTCCCATGTCTCCTAATCCCTGTACCATAAGTATGTCCCCCTTTATTCTTTAAACGGTGAGTATTCTTTGCCTGACCAGCTCATTCCCATCTGACCGGAAAACTCAAGCATATTAAGCCTGATACCGTGAACTATAACTGCCATAAAACCAAGCACTATGTTAAGCAGATGCCCAAGAAATAATATAATCGCAGCTGCTATACCGCTGATTATGGAATTAAAACCAATGGCCATAACCATGTCATTAAACGTGGACGCCAACACCACTGTGGCATAGCCGACTGCAAATAACCTTAGATATGATACGATATCCGCAAATGAGCTTATGATCTTAAGCGGTATAGTGGTAAGCGATAATCCTATGGCTTTTAAAATATTTTTTTGCGGCTCGCTGAAAACCAACAAAAGCGCGGTACCCGCCGCAATAAGCCAAAAGGTGTATCCCGGCATTGCCCTTCCTATCACAAGCATGCCTGCGACAAAATACAGGCCCCACAACACCAATATCCAGCCGAGTTCCGCCAGCGCCTTGATTGAATTCAGAATCCTTAACCCCACTGTCAAATGTGCAATCGTTAAGTGTGTAATGCCTATTGTAAAACAGATAAATATCATTAAATTCTGGTTGTCCGTGCCAAAACTGCTGATGCTTTGGATGATAAGGGGATTTAAAAAAGGAAGCTGCGCTATGCTTTCTGCGCCAAACCATGTTCCTGTTATTGCTCCCCATACAATTGTTGCTAAACTTAAAACATACATAAGAAAAAAAGGCTGGGCTGGCACATGCTTGAACCTTTTCCGCATTATAAATGTAGCAATTAGGAAAATTACCCCATAGCCCGCATCCCCTATCAGCATTGCAAAAAACAAACTGAAGAATAAAAGAAACCAAGCGCTTATATCGTACTCAGCATAACCGGGTACTGTATGCATAAACTTAAGCACGGGGTTTATAATCTCTATCCATCTGGGGTTCCTGATAAGCGTGGGGACATCGTCAGCATTATCAGGGTCTTCAAACAAGTATCCGGCACGATAAATTTCCGCAAGTTTTACAAGATTATCATGCCCGTCTTCAGGCATGTACCCCTGCACATAAGAAAAGCCCTGCTCTTCCTGCATGCCATACACTGCTTTTAAAAAATGGTGTTTTTTCTCTAAAACCGCATGGTAATTTTTTATCGCCTTAAACGTATGAGCCTCTGATTGCAACCCTGTGCTTATCTCCGCTATCCTCTTCTTAAGTTTAATATGCTTTTCACACAAAGAGTCAAAATTTTCCTCCGGTATATGCGCGCTCGCAAACGGGAGTGTATCGCCTGCTTTATATGTTATATGGGCAAGGTATACATATCCTTTTTCTTGCCTGATAACACGCACATCGCTTCTATCCTTAATCTGCTGGAACTCTCTTTCGTTAACTTGGTATAAAGTGATACTGATGCCCTTTTCAGAAAACGCCTTAATGCCATCCGGGTTAAATCCGCCCCATGGCCTATACTGATCCAGCTGCTGGCCTGCTTTATCGAATTCCTGCTCACAAGCTCTCAGTTCTTCGTAAAATTTTAACACTTCCTCTACCTTGTTCTGCACTTCTATTTTTAAACTCACCTCTTTACGCATATCGGCCGCATGCCTATACTGATTAAGAATGTTCAACGCTCTTTCTGCCTGCTCAATCTTATTAGTAATATCGTTGATATCAGGCGCCTGCTGCTGTTTCAGGCTTTTTAAATGCACTACCCCGAGCCGGCGCAGGGCCTCAATGGCCTTCCTGCGGTTTGCCTCCCGGATAAACAGGGTCAATTTTTTCATTTTTACTATCATGTTCTGCGCCTTACTATATTATGCCGCGGCGTATTTCGCTTCTATCTTATGTTTTGCTATTTTACCAGTCACAACAGCTGCTGTCTGCATGTCACCTAAAACAATGTTTATCTTTCTTATGTTTTCACGTGACTCTGGTATCTTTATCTTTTCAAAAAGATTAACCCTTTGGGTCGTAGTCCTCAGCTCGTCCGCTAAAAGCGCTTGCTTTGTCTTTAACAGCAATAACTGGAACCGAAGCTCTATCATCTGTTTAACCTTTTCAACGCCAAAATCAACCCACAAAGGCATTTGGATTAAATCATATTCCTGGATATTAAACTCTGCGCTTACAAATACTGGCAGGTCAACACCTGCTATATTTTCTATTTTTTTGTTAAGCGCCTTAACCGATATAATATCTTGTAAGGATACATCTTCGCCGAAAACAGCAATCCAGGAATCAATGGATTTGCTGAGCTGCCTTATCTTGTCCTCTAAGGCCTCTATTGCATGCATTGCTTTCTGGATTTCAAGCTGAAGCTGCTGTTTCTTTAAGGTAAGGGTGGGAAGATATCTTGTAAAGCGTCTTAAGGCGTCTTTCTGGCTTTTTAATTCATTTTTTGTGTATTTTATCTTTGCCATGCCTTTTAAACGCCTCTTGGAAGACCTGTCTCGTTATAATTTTTACTTAAATGCGTACCGCATATAAAATTTTAGCGGGGCCAGAACTTCTCTATCAGCTCTGTGCGGAAACTTGTCTCTTTAGAATCAAAGCATTCTGCTAATATCTTCCAACCATTATCAAGAGCCTTTTCAAGCGGTATATTCACTTTAAGATCCATCATCTGGGATTCAAAAAGCCTGCCATACTTGATAAGCTTGCTGTCCCATTCACTCATGCGAAAACCCATGGCCCTTTTTTCTTCTGCTTCCTTGTATTGCGCGTAAAGCTGTATCATGCCATCCATAATAGGGCGGTGATCTTCTCGCGTATCCTTATTCACAAGCTGTTTAAGCCTGCTCAATGAGCCGAACGGTTCTATGCGGCCATTGCGCAAGTAAAACTGGCCTTCTGTAATATAGCCCGTATTATCAGGTACTGGATGGGTAACATCGTCACCGGGCATGGTTGTTACTGCCAATACTGTGATCGACCCGGCCCCTTCAAAATCAACAGCCTTTTCGTATCGGCAGGCAAGCTGGCTGTACAGATCGCCCGGATACCCTCTATTGGACGGCACCTGTTCCATTGTAATAGCCATCTCTTTTAAGGAATCCGCAAAATTTGTCATATCCGTTAAAAGCACCAATGTTTTTTTGCCGTCTAAAGCAAACCTTTCGGCAACAGCAAGGCACATATCAGGAACCATAAGCCCCTCGACAATCGGATCTGACGCAGTATGCACAAAAAATATTGACCGTCCTAATGCACCCCCCTCTTCCAGTATTGTTTTGAAATATATATATTGGTCATGTTTAAGCCCTATGCCCCCTAAAACAATAAGGTCTACTTCTGCCTGAAGAGCTATTCTTGCTAAGAGCTCGTTGTAGGGTTCTCCTGAAACAGAAAATATGGGCAGTTTCTGTGATTCCACAAGAGAATTAAACACGTCTATCATCGGTATATTGGTTTTTATCATATTGCACGGGATAATCCTTTTTGACGGATTTACAACAGGACCCGCTACCTCTATCATGTTCTCTGACAGCGTTGGGCCTCCATCGCGCGGTACACCACTTCCGTTAAATATTCTGCCTAACAGGTTTGATGAAAACCCGACCTGCATAGGGTGGCCCAAAAACTGGACCTCATCCCCTGTAGAGACGCCTCTGGACCCCTGGAATGCCTGGAGATACACCATATCCTTGTTAAGTTTTATAACCTGGGCAAGCGATACACCATAAGATGTATGGACCTGCGCCAATTCTTCATAGGCAACGCCTTCTGCGCGTACCGATAATACATTGCCTACTATACTCAATATTTTAGTGCACACTCGCCTCAAGTGATGTCTCCTTTAGTAAGGTTTCTATTTTTTCCTGCTGGGTTTTAAAACTTTGTGAACCCCACTCTTTATAATTTAAATCAATAAATGCCTGCCTGAGATTATAAAAAAACTGCCTGGCCTTGGTCTTGTCTTTTATCGCGAATTCTTTCTCCAGCACCCCGTCGGATATCATTTTAAATATGTATTGCTGCCTTTCCGGGGTTGTTGCTGAATCAACGGGGTCAAAACCGTTTTGCTGAATATAAACAGCGTCCAGAAATTCAGCCTTAAGATAAATCTCAAAGTCCTCAAAAGATGTTCCTTCTTCCCCTATAACCTTCATCATCTGGTTAACGCCTTCCCCTTTAAATAATACCTCCCGTGCCTTAGCGACCTGTTCTACCGCAATAATACCCTTATATTTACTCCAGCTTTCAAGCGGATCCACTGAAGGGAATTTACGCGCGTCAGCCCTGTCCTTCGATAAACCATGAAAAGCCCCCACAACCTTTAAGGTGCTCTGAGTAACAGGCTCTTCAAAGCTTCCGCCTGCAGGGCTTACTGTGCCCCCTATTGTCAAGCTCCCTATACTGCCATCATGTAGTTTCACAATACCCGCGCGCTCATAGAATTGCGCTATGCGCGATTCAAGGTACGCGGGGTATGCCTCTTCACCCGGAATTTCTTCTAACCTGCCTGATATCTCTCTCATTGCCTGAGCCCATCTGGATGTGGAATCAGCCAGAAGCAATACCGTTAAACCCATCTGCCTGTAATATTCCGCTATAGTCGCTGCTGTATAAACAGATGACTCTCTTGCCGCAACCGGCATAGAAGATGTATTACATATAATAATTGTCCTATCCATCAGAGCATTGCCTGTGTGCGGGTCTTTAAGTTTTGGAAACTCTCTTAAGGTCTCTACAACCTCCCCCGCGCGCTCTCCGCACGCGGCGATTACTACAATATCAACCTCTGCGTAACGGCTTGTAAGCTGCTGCAATACTGTCTTTCCCGCTCCAAATGGGCCTGGTATGCAATAGGTCCCGCCTTTTGCAACAGGGAAAAAAGTATCGATGATCCGCATACGCGTTATCAGGGGTTCACTCGGAGCAAGCTTTTCCCTATAGGCTGTTATCGGCATTTTAACGGGCCAGTCAAATAGCATGCTGACATGCTTTTCCTGGCCGGTATTGTCTTTTATTTTCGCTATAACATGTTCAACCGTATAATCGTCTTCCGACGCTATATCCTCTATTACATATTTATCCTTAAAATAAAAAGGTACCATTATCCTGTGTTTGAATATGCCCTCGTGCACATGCCCCAACATGTGGCCTGCGGATACAATATCACCTTTTTTTGCCTGTGGTTTGAATTTCCACTTCCTTGTCAACGATATGGCCCCAAGCTCAATGCCGACAGGGAGAAAAAAACCAAACTGAGCAGCTATTTCTGGAAGCGGATTCTGAAGCCCGTCGTATATCTGCGATAAAAGGCCCGGGCCAAGCTGGACCGAAAGCATTGCTCCTGTAAATTCCAGATTGTCACCCACCTTCAAGCCCTTAGTCGTCTCAAAAACCTGCAAAAAGGCAATATCGGCTTCTATCTTTATCACCTCTGATTTGAGTTTTTTATCCTGCTGTATAACATAGCCTACTTCATTTTGCACTATGGATCCTGTAAACCGTACTTGGATCATGTTACCATTTACTGCGATAATCTTACCTGTCTGTTTACCCATAATTTACCTCGCACACCCCTTGAAACATTTTTTCCCCGTTGGCTTTATCAAAAAGCTTAAGTCTTTCTATTATTTGCAGTTTTAAAAAATATAACACCAAAAAATTTACATCAAAAAAATTACCCGCTTCGAGCTCATCTAAACGACTCCACCTTATCCGAGCAAGTGCCTGCTCCATTAAAAGGGGCGTTGCCTCATCTAGGGCCCTTTTTGCCATTAATCCGGGCTTTTCGTTGCTCCCGTGTTTTATCACGCGCCGCGCAGAGGCGAGTTCTGTGCGCAATGCAAAATCAAATTCCTTCCAGGCCCGTAAAACCGGCCCGTCTTCCAGCGTTACGGTAAAATCTCCAAGGCTGGCCCCGGATAATACCTCTATGTCTTTTTTGCTCAACCATTTTTTGCATTCAGGCAGAAATACTTCGCTGCTGACAAGGTTTTCCTGCCCAAGTTTTAAATATGGGAGAGACGATACAAGATAATAATACTTATTTATCATTGCCTGCGTCTTGTTTTAAGCCCAAATCTATATCAAGCGCGTCAACGAGCTTAGGATTAAGATAGCGCCTGAAACCGTCTGCAATCGCCTGATCTGTAAAATCAAGATAAGAACCTGCTCCTTTTGCTCCTATACGAAAACCTCCTTGCACGGTCTGCTTTCCCTGTAAAAGCACCTTCTTTCTTGCTTCTTCTCTTAACGCCGCAAACAATATTTTTTCAAGCGCCTGTTTGTCTTTATCATTAAGCACTATCTCTATATCGGTAATACCCTCTTTTATAGAATGCTCTACCGCCTTGATTATAATATCTTTCAATGCCTCGGGATGAAGTTCTTCTGCGACCTTATCTTTTACAACACGCGCGAAAAATTCACTTACCCTTACACGCAACGCCAAAAGAGCGTCACGGGCGGCCTGCTTTAAAGCGGTCTCTGACGATTTTCTAAAATTATCGGACTCTTGTTTTGCATTGGCAATTATATTCTGGGCTTCTTTTGCAGACCTTGCAATAATATCTTCTGCCTTGGCCTTGGCATCTTGTATTATCTTCGCTGCATCCTCTTCTGCCTGAGCAACCCCATCCTGTTTAATCTTTTCTATTAAATTTTTAAGGTCCATTTCCATATTTTTCCTCTTTTTTTAGTAACAACCTTGGGCTATTTCAACGTGCGGGAGCCTGGTTTCACAAGGGGTACAACTTCCTTACATAAAGGGCATGCTTTTGGAGCATATGTTTTTATATGAATCTTTTTTACACTCTTAAATCTTATTTTACCAAAAATGTTTTGCTTGCCGCTGCGGTCAATAAGGGCTGCGATTCCAACTATCTCTGGCTTATATGGCCTTATAGTTTTTATAACCTCTTTAACAGACTTGCCTGTTGTGATAACATCTTCTGCAATAAGCACACGCTGGCCTTTTTTTATTGTAAAACCTCTTCGCAGCTGCATTATGCCGCCTTTTCTTTCTGTGAAAATTGCCTGAGCATTGATAACGCGCGCCAATTCATACGCCACTATTATTCCTCCATAAGCGGGGCCGATTACAATATCTATTTTATTTTTTCCAAAACCACGCGCGAGCTCCTTGCATAAACTTGCCGCACATGTTGGACAGCTTAAAAGCAAGGCGCACTGTAAGTACCCCGCGCTGTGCAAGCCGCTTGACAGTAAAAAATGACCCGAAAGCATCGCCTGCGTTTTATGGAGCATCTTGTTAAAATCTGTGTTGCGCATAAAAATACCTTATTTTACTATAGCATAGACCTTATGCCAGATTTTGTCAAGGATTCTGCCATCATTTGATATCCTGTAATATTTTTTTCGCAACCGCTAAGGGGTTTTTTGCTTTTGAAATAGGCCTGCCTACTACAATATAATCAGAGCTTTTTTTAGCCGCAACAGCAGGCGTCATAATTCTTTTTTGATCCTGTGCGTTTGCGTTTTCTGCAACGCGTATGCCCGGGGTAAGAACTATAAAATCCTTGCCGCATAACTTTCGTACCACATCTATCTCTCTGCCTGAACACACAACGCCATCCATGCCGCATCTCTTAGCTAACAAAGCTAATCTTTTAACCTGCGCTAAAGGTGTACGCGATATTCCAATGGCACACAGCTCTTTCTTATCCATGCTTGTAAGCACGGTAACTGCGAGCAAAAGGGGTGTCCTGCTTTTGCCTCTTGCTTTAACAGCCGCTTTCATCATCGCCGCTCCGCCTGATGCATGAAGATTTGTTATGAATACTCGCATTGCGCATGCTCTTTTTACTGCACCTGCCACGGTATTGGGTATATCATGAAATTTAAGATCCAGGAAAACTTCAGCGCCCTTTTTATGCACCATGCTTACTGCCTCTGGCCCCGCCTGCGTAAAAAGTTGGCTTCCTATTTTAAATATCTTCGTTGCCGGATATAACCTATCGACTAATGTTTTCGCTTCTTGCAAACTATCCACGTCCAACGCTACTACAAGCTTGGCCCGTCTTGACCTTCTTTGGCGTTCCGCTCGGCGTCTGCGCCTTAATGCTTTCATATTTTTAAACTTCCTACCAGTTTTGTTATGATTTTTAAGTTTTGATTTTTCAAATATGCCTTAAGGCCTGCTATAATATTTATTGCGGTTTGCGGGTCAACAAAATTGGCTGTACCTATCTGCACTGCCGATGCGCCACACAATAAAAAAGCAATGGCGTCTTCTGTGCCCATAATGCCGCCAATTCCTATTATCGGTATTTTAACACAGCGATATACATCCCACACCATGCGTAAAGCAATGGGTTTAATAGCAGGCCCGCTTAAGCCGCCTGTTATATTGCCAAGCCGTGGTTGTTTGCTCATGATATCCACGTCCATGCCGATCAGGGTATTGATCAAAGACAGCGCATCTGCCCCCGCTCTTTCAGCGGCACGGGCAATAAGCGTTATGTCTGTAACATTCGGTGAAAGTTTGGCAATAACAGGCTTGGTTGTCTGTCGCTTTACAGAGCGTATTATAGATACGGTATCCGCGGGATCTTGCGCAAACAGGCGAGCTGACCCTTTATGCTCAACATTGGGGCATGATATATTAACCTCTATCGCGTCTGCCGCTGTCCTATCAAGCAGTTTTGCAAGTTCCCTATAATCCTGTTGACGCTTACCCGCTATACTTACTACAACCTTTAGGTTATTAGCCTTAAGAGCCGGCAGTTTATCTGATATAAAATCCTCTGCACCGCCATTCTGTAACCCTATGGAGTTAAGCATGCCCGCTGTTGTTTCCCATATACGCGGAGGGGGATTGCCGTCATATGGTTTTAATGTTATAGACTTTGTAACCACTGCCCCCAGGTCCCGTGCGCTTATCAGACTTTGATATTCCTGCTCATAGCCAAAAGTCCCAGACGCAGCTATAACAGGATTCTTCAGTTTCAAACCGCCTATATTAACCTCTAATTCTTTTCCCATCGTTCTTCCTTCTAATCCTTTTCAGGGGCAGTCTTTCGGCACGAGTTGCCCTTTGCTTTGCTAGGAGTCCTCAGCGAGAGGTACCAAAGCAAAGCTGAGGTACTGTGCTCAGGGACTATCCCTAAGTAAAATCAATCCCAAATAATGTCTGAAAGGTCAAAAACAGGCCCTTCTTTACACACGCGCTCATAGCCGCGTTGCGTCTTGACAGCACAGCCAAGACATGCGCCTACACCACAGCTCATACGTTCTTCAAAAGACCCCTGCGCCTTTATCTTATAATGCCTTGCTATTTTTGCCGCAGCCTGCAGCATGCCCAAAGGCCCACAGGCATAAAGCCCAACCGCAGGAGCATATTCTCCTATTGTCACGACTCCTGTATCATGTGTCTTTTCTTGAAGCGGTGTTTTTCGTATATCAAATCGCTCTATCATGTTTTCTAATACTGTTGTCGCCAACCCGCGGTGGCCCCGTGAACCATCTTCTGTAACAATTATAACGCGCGCGCCTATTTCCTGAAATTCTTTCGCGCACACAATTGAATCGAAACTTCTGGCACCAAGAATAACTGTAATAGTTTTTTTTCTATAATTGGCCAGCTGGTCCGCTAATCCTACCAGCGGCGCAACCCCCATGCCACCTGCTATAAGTATAAAATTTGACTGGCCCTTCGGCACACGAAAACCGTTTCCAAGGGGCCCTATTATATCCAGATATGTACCTTTTGACCTGCGCGCCATAAGCTGTGTACCTCTACCAGCTATTTTATATAAAATCTCTATAATGCTTTGGCCGGAGCTGGCGCGATGAATGCTGATAGGCCTGCGTAACAGAGGGTCATAGCCGCTGCCTGCCCTGATATGCAAAAACTGGCCCGGTTTAATCCTCTCCTTAAGGCCCTCCATACGCAATGCCATCTTAAAGTGCGCTGGGGCAATTTCCTTGTTGATTAAGATTTCTGCCTTAGTTTGCAGCATTTACAAACTCTCCATGATAGCCCTGCTCATCGGGCTGTGCATTACCAGCTAGCCTAATCTTGCCGTATACACCATCATATCCCGGGATACGATCAACATCCCCGTTTCTGATATTTAAAACAGCTCCTGCAACGCGCCGGCTTAAGTTATTGTAAAGTTCTTCAGGGCTTGCGTAAAGTAAAATACTGAATTCATTTCCAAAAGCATTAATTGCTTGTTGATATTCTTTTTGCACTGCTTTTGAAGCAACTCCTTTGCCCTGCGTTTCTGATATTATCTCAACCAGTGGCACAAGGCTTTTAAACGGTACCGCCTCAACAGGTCTAAACCCCTCTGGCCTGTCTGCTAACTGCTCCACTCTGTTCATTACTCCGATTGTCAGCGATTTGCCGCATGCGGGGCATACCCCGCCGCACGCTTTTGTCTGTCTGGGCGCGAAACATATATTACAAAGCCTGTGGCCATCGTAATGATATTTTCCTTCTTCCGGAAAAAATTCTATTGTATATAAAAATCTTTTTCTGTCTCTGGTTTTAAGCACTTCTGTTATCGCATAATAGCTTAGCTCCGTATCAAAAACATTTGCCTCTCTTCCCAGCTTGGCGGGTGAATGCGCGTCTGAATTAGAAACAAGGCTGTATTTATCAAAAGCGCTTACCCTCCAGCACATAGCTGGGTCTGCACTTAAACCTGTTTCCAGGGCATATATATTGTCTGCTTCCTCTTCAAAACACTCCTCTATTGAATCAAATCCTGACATAGAACCAAATACGCTAAACCACGGAGTCCAGCAATGCGCGGGAATAACAAAACTATGTTCTGACGCATCCAATGCAATTTTTACAATATCTTTTACGTCAAATCCAAATATGGGCCTGCCGTCAGAGGTAACATTACCGCGTTTATTAAGCGCACCGCCGATCTTATCCGCTGCTTCAAAATCAGGCGCGAAGAGAATAGTATGAATTCTCCTGCCGTGTCCGTTTTTTTTATACATATTGCTTACTTCGGCAGTTAAAATAAACCTAATCCCTTTATACTCATACAAGCCGTCCGTGTTTTGCTTAAGCTTAGATTTTAACTCCCTGCGCCATAAAGGATGCGTGAAATCACCTGTACCTATTACGTTGATGCCCTTTTGCTTGGCCCATTGGGCAATATACTCCAGGTCCATATACTTGCTGGTTGCCCTGCTGTATTTTGAGTGTATGTGAAAATCAGCTATAAATTTCATCGAATCTGCTCAATCATGTTTTTAATCATTATATCAAGCTTCTGTTCGTCATGCGCCTCTTTAAACGCTATATTCAGAGCTTTGATTTTCGCGGGCTCATGCGCTCTTAAAATCTTTTTCACATAATTGACCGCGCTTTCCCCACTGCCCTTTAACCCATATATCTGAAAGTAAATTATATGCTTACCCTTTACTGTTTTTAAGTGCGATAAAAGTTTTAAGGCCAATGGCGCCGGCTTCCCCGACCATACTGGTGACCCTAAACAGATAAGATCGTATTGTGAAAAATCTGGCAGGTTCTCGCTCAACTCTGTCAGGGCAGGGAAAAATCTGGCAAGAAAATGACGGATTTTGTATCGCTTAGAATCTCTATGGCGAAGCTCTAACAATTCAGCGTTACCTTTAGCGCTTAAGGCATGCAACATCTTATGTGCAATACGCGCCGTATTCCCTGAATGTGAATAATACATTATAAGACTTTTCATAAAACACCCCCGGCGCTATAAGCAAGCTCGCCATTTACTATCGTATGGGCGACTCTTCCCTTTAACCGCTTTCCCAAAAAAGCGGAGTTTTTTGATTTGGAGATGATGTCTCTTTTTTCAACCACCCACTCATGTTTGGGATCCAACACAACAATGTCTGCATCGCTTCCTTTTACAAGGGTCCCCTTGTTTATGCCTAAAATCCGTGCAGGTTTTGTAGAGCATATCTGGACAAGCATGTCAACATCAATTACGCCCGTGCTGTACAACGCTGTTATGCCTACAGCAAGCATGGTTTCAAACCCTATAACACCAAAAGCTGCACGTTCAAATTCTATGTCCTTTTCATTTTCTGTGTGCGGCGCGTGATCTGAAGCAAGCGCGTCTATTGTGCCGTCTTTTATGGCTTGTTTTAACGCCTCCCTGTCATCTTTACTGCGCAATGGCGGGTTCATTTTTTTATTCGTATCAAAATCTGTCACATCCTCTTCGCAGAGCATAAGATAATGCGGGCATGTCTCTGCAGTCACCTTGGCGCCTCTTTGTTTCGCCCGCCGTATAATCTCAACGCTTTCTGCGCAACTTACATGAGCTATATGAATCTTTGCCCCTGCTGATTCAGCAAGCCCGATGTCGCGCTCAACCCGTTTATATTCAGATTCTTTGGATATGCCACGTAACCCCATACGAGTTGATATTATACCGCTGTTAACCGACCCTCCTGCCGAAAGCATTGTGTCTTCACAATGACATATAATAAGCGCGTCTATGCTGCGCGCAACGCCAAAAGCCTTGGACAATAACTTTTCATCATCAACCGATGAACCGTCATCAGTAAACGCTGCGACACCCTTATTTTGTAATCCCCGAAAATCCACCAAGGCATGGCCCTTCCTGTTTTTTGTAATTGCCCCCGCTATAAAAACGTTAGCCCTTGCTGATTTTTGTATGCGTTTCTGCAAAAGGCCGACAGCTTGAGCAGAGTCAATGCATGGTGCGGTGTTGGCCATTGCGAGAACAGATGTAATCCCTCCCGCAAGAGCGGCTGTTGTGGCTGTCTCTATTGTCTCTTTGTCTTCTCTGCCAGGTTCCCGCAGGTGCGCATGCATATCAACAAGGCCAGGTATAACTACAAGGCCGCTCGCGTTAATAACCTGCTCGATATTTGCTGATATGCAATCTGCGATATCAACCACATTACCTTTGTCTATCAAAATATCTTTTATCGCGTTAATGCCCTGTGCAGGGTCCACTACAAGACCTTGCTTAATAAGCATACTCATCTATTGCGCCTTCCCTGTGCGACTAAAAAAAGCACTGCCATGCGAACAGCGATACCATTTGTAACCTGTTCTAAGATAACGGATTGCTCCCCATCCGCTACCGCGCTTGAGACCTCTATGCCTCTGTTGATGGGGCCTGGGTGCATGACAATTATATCCTTTTTCGCCCGCTTTAGTCTTTCCTCTGTTACCGCAAAGTTTTTGAAATATTCAAGCTGTTTTGGAAACGCCGTTGTCTCATCACGCTCAAACTGCATGCGCAGGACATTGATCGCATCGGCATTGTGTATAGCATTATCTATCTTATCCGTTACCCTTACCCCCATTTTTTCTATCTCCGGCGGTATAAGTATCTTTGGCGCACACACAGTCACCTCAGCTCCGAGTTTTGTAAGCCCCCATATATTGGACCGCGCTACGCGTGAATGAGCAATATCGCCGACAATGCTTATTTTAAGGCCTTCTATCCTGCCCAGTTTTTGTTTTAAGGTAAAGATATCAAGAAGTGCCTGCGTAGGGTGTTCATGCCAGCCATCCCCGGCGTTAATAACACTTATATCAACATGCCGTGCCAACATAACCGCGGCACCCGAAGCATTATGGCGCACAACAATAATATCAGCTTTTAGCGCCTGTATATTAAGGCCAGTATCAATAAGGGTTTCGCCTTTGCGTATGCTGGATGTCTCTGTTTCAATGTTAATTACGTCTGCTGATAACCGCTTTGCCGCTATTTCAAACGATACCCTGGTACGTGTCGATGGTTCATAAAAAAGATTTACAACCGTTTTCCCGCGCAAAGCCGGAACCTTTTTTATGCCTCTGGTAGAGACCTCCTTAAAAGATTCGGCAGTCACTAAGAGATGTTCTATCTGCTCTTTTGTCAGATATTCAAGCCCTAAAAGATCCTTTTGTTTCCACCCGCCCATTAAATAGTATCCTTTTCCATTACCAGCACTTCGTCGGCACCGTCTATTTCCCGAAGTCGCACCTCGACTGTCTGAGTTTTTGATGTAGGTATGTTTTTCCCGACATAGTCCGCGCGTATAGGCAGTTCCCTGTGGCCCCTGTCAACAAGTATGGCCAGTTGTATAGACTTTGGCCTGCCAAAATCTATAAAAGCATCCAACGCCGCCCGTATTGTTCTTCCCGTATACAGCACATCGTCTACCAGCACTATGTGTTTTAAAGAAACGTCAAACCTAATATCTGTTTCATGCACAACAGGCTGGGAATCTGATATCAACAGATCGTCCCTGTAAAGCGTTATATCAAGTACCCCCTGCGCAGGCATAATCCCGGTTATACGGTTCAGCGCAACCAATAAACGCTTGGCAAGATATTCTCCGCGTGTTCGTATACCTACTATTGCTACCTCCTGAGCGCCCTGGTTGCGTTCATTGATCTCATGCGCTATACGCACAAGGGCATTTTCCATTGTTTGCGCGTCCAGAACCTGTGTTGTGTTACTATTTTTCATAGGGCCTCTCATTCCTCTCACGCGATCTCCCTCGTTGCGTGCCCATACCATGCATTAGGCCGCATTTTAGCCCGCTATCTTTCCCTGCGATAAAACCTAATAAAAAAATACCCGCATTGTTTATGCGGGTTACGATAGCTTGTCTCATATGCGCTCCCTTTGCGGCCTCACAGGGCCCGATTAAAAGGTTATTTATTAATTGCAAGTATAGCATCTGCGTTGTTTCCTGTCAATAGAGAATTTAATTAGCGGGCCATAATAAATTCAGCAATTTTTCGGGGCCCGCTTGACTCCAGGTTCTTTGCAAAGACACGGCGTTTGGCAAGTTTACGCAAAGCATCTGCAACAGCTCTCCCTCCACAATTATTAACCAGGCTTATGCCTGCATCAAGCGCCTTGATTTCCTCTGCTGTCTCTGAATCTTCCGGTCCGATAAACAACACTGGTGCCGACGTTTTTAGCACACCGTATAACTTGCTCGGAACAACTATGCCCTTCCAGCTTTCCGACATTGTAATAAGATGAATATCCGCTGCATGGAGCATATCCACGGTTTCCACTGGTTGCATATAGTCGCAAACCAGGACATTAGACAAGGTTTCACCCTCTTTCTTCAATGCTGCGCGCTTAGCCCCTCGGCAGAAAAAAGCAAACACCCATTTCTTTTCCCCTTTTTCTTGTAATATTCTAGCTGCCTCGATGATCTCTTTATACGAATGCGCGCGCCCCAGATTACCAGCATACAGCACCACTGTTTTATCCTGCCACCCGAAACGCTTTATCGCTTTGTTTTCTGCGCGGCTAGTACAGCATCCGAGCGGCCGGTTATCCCACGGTGAGACTACAAGAGAAAAAGACGGATCGTCTTTCCACCCGGTGTATGTTCTAAGCCTTTCTTCTTGCCGAGCGCCAAATGAAATCACGCCATCCAGCGCCTTTATCCCAACGTTATTGACAAATCGCAATATTCTCTCAACAGTGCCACCTTTGGGAATAAGCTTGTCGGCAACCAGAGCTTCCGGATATAAATCCATGGGCCACCAATATATCTTGCGCTTGTCATATAGAATCTTGGCAAAATAAGCAGCAACAACAACAAAAGGAGGGTCGGTCAAGACAATACAACAATCCCATTTCATCAAAGGGATTTGGACCATTGCCTGCGTCCAGAATAGCACCCAGCTGGCGCTCCGCCCCCAGCGGCCCCCGTCCCATAGGATCTTTATCTTAACATGGTCTAGCTGCAGGCCTTCAATTGCTTTGTCCGCACTCGCGCAGAAACTTGTAAGGACCGTGATTTGATGGCCCTTTCGAATTAATTCAGCAGACAGATCACCCAACATGCGTCCGGTTGGCACATGATAGTTGCCGAAAAATCGATTAACAAGCAACACGCGCATAAAATCTCCTTTATTGGATACGGTGTTTCCATGCCTCCGCGATTTGCACAAAAATTTCTTCCAGACGGATGGTTATATCCCATCCGGGGTAATGGTTTCGCGCCTTTGACAGATCGCTATAGTAACAAACGTGATCACCAATCCTGTTCTTATCCACATATTCCCAATTCATCCTCTTCCCCGTCAGCTCCTCGCTTATTTCAAAGGCCTCGATGACCGAGCAGGTATTCTCCTTACCGCCGCCTATATTATATACCTCGCCGGACCGCGGCTTCTGAATAAAAGCATGTATAAACCGCGCGACATCCAGGCTGTGGATATTGTCACGGACCTGCTTTCCTTTGTATCCGTAAACGTAGTATTTACGGCCCTCCAGATTGCAACGCATAAGATAACTCAAAAAGCCGTGAAGCTCTACTCCTGAATGCATCGGGCCTGTCAGGCATCCGCCGCGCAGGCAGCAGGTTTTCATGCCGAAATATCGTCCATATTCTTGGGTCATTATATCAGCTGCTATTTTGCTCGCCCCAAAAAGCGAATGTTTTGACTGATCCACGGAAAATGTCTCGGCAATACCGTTTTTGAACACCGGGGTGTTATAGTCCCATCGTTTCTCTAATTCTACCAAGGGAATATTGTTGGGGGCGTCTCCATAAACCTTGTTCGTAGATAGAAAGATAAAAGGCGCCTCCGGGGTAGCTCTCCTGACCCCTTCCAGAAGATTCAAGGTACCTACTGCGTTGATGTCGAAATCGTCAAAGGGTATAGCCGCTGCGCGGTCATGGCTCGGTTGAGCAGCCGCGTGAACAATTGCTTCCGGGCTCAGCTGCTTGATCAGCTTTAAAACGCCTTCACGGTTCCGAATATCAAGTTCGTGATGCGTGAAATTATTCAGCATCTTTTCCAAGCGCTGTTGGTTCCAGCGCGTACTCCCCTGCGGGCCAAAAAATACCGCGCGCGCATCATTATCAATGCCATGGATTTCCCAGCCAAGCCCGTCAAAATATGCGCATACTTCGGAACCAATAAGCCCGCTCGAACCTGTCACAACCATTTTCATAAACTTACCTCCTTACGCTCGAATCAATATTGCGATTAGAGTAAGCTGTGCAAACCCCGCGCTTTGATGACTTTATAAAATCAACTAAGTATTTTATCGCGGGGCTATCTGCTATGCTTGCAATCTTCTCAAGGGCACTTTTTGTGTTTAGATTTTCACGATACAATATGCGGTGAGCTTGTTTGATTGCATTACGCGTTTTCGCATCGAGCCCGGCACGCTTTAGTCCAATAATATTGTATGATTCCACTATATTGTCGGCTGCTGTGCTCATATATGGAGGAAAATCCTTGTTCAGCCGAACCCCGCCCCCTATCATCGCAAGCTTTCCTATACGAACAAATTGATGCACAAGGCAAGCCGCTGATACAAATGCATGGTCTGCTATTTCCGCATACCCTGCCAACATGGTATTATTACAAATGATAACATTATCTCCTATCTTACAATTATGCGCGATATGCGACAAACACATAAAATAATTGTTATCGCCTATCAGGGTCGAGGAGCCTTCTTCTGTGCCCCTGTGTACAGTAGAATACTCCCTAAACACGTTGTTACTGCCTATTTTAAGATATGACCTCGCGCCCTTGTACGCCAAATCCTGCGGCTCCCCTCCGAGGCAAGCCCCTATATGCACAATGCAATTAGGCCCTAGCGTTGTGCCTGAACATATGTGCGACCCGGCATAAAACTTGCATCCCCGGCCTATTGTTACATCTGCTTCAACGGTTGAATACGGGCCAATATCCACATCTGCTGCTACTTGGGCTTTTGATGATATGACCGCTGTGGGGTGAACATTCATGCAGATATCCTTTTCTGTGAGCGCAAATCGAAAAGTAACACAAATTCTCCCTGCGGTTTTTCCACTGTAAAATGCTTTAAAAGCACGGATACCCGCTCACGGCGGATTTCTTCAAACTTTTTAGTCAGTTCCCGCGCGCATACTATAAATATATCTCCTAAAACATCCTCGATATCATAAAGAGACCGTGCTATCCTATGCGGCGATTCATAAAGGATAATTGTGCGCTCCTCTTTACTTAATGCCTTTAATTTTTTTCTGCGCGCCTGTGTCTTTGGCGGCAAAAAACCTTCAAAAGAAAACCTATCTGTCGCAAGGCCCGAAACAGCCAGTGCTGTGATAGCCGCGCTTGCTCCGGGTATAGCAACAACGCCTACGCCGCTTGCTATTGCATCATGGACCAGCCGATAGCCCGGATCGCTTATGCCCGGAGTACCGGCATCACTTACTAAAGCTACTCGTTTACCGCTATGGAGCATCTGGATAATCTCCTTTGCGCGCTTTATCTTGTTGTGCTCAAAATAACTTATAAGGCTGGTTTGTATATCATAAGCATTGAGTAAGATTTTAGTGTGACGCGTGTCTTCACATGCTATAACGTCAACAGACTTAAGCGTTTCTATCGCGCGCAGCGTAAGATCTTTTAAATTACCTATAGGTGTTGCAACTATATATAGTACTGCTGCCATGTTTCCTTTGTGCGTTATGCGCCGTTACGGTGCGAGGGTTCCTATTCTACTGTTACAGATTTCGCCAGATTCCGGGGCTGATCCACGTCGCGCTTGTTAGCAACAGCTATGTGGTATGCCAAAAGCTGTAATGGGATAACTGTCAAAACCGGCGAGAAAAGCTCATCCACTTGCGGTATATATAAAACATAATCAGAGTGAGCTTTTATGTGCGGGTCGCCTTCTGTCGCGATGCTTATCACAATACCGCCTCTGGCTTTTATCTCTTGTATGTTCGAAATCATTTTGTCGTAAACAGATGATGCCGGGGTGATACAAACTATGGGCATCTGCTTGTCAACAAGCGCTATCGGGCCATGTTTCATCTCCCCCGCGCCATAGCCTTCGGCATGCAGATATGATATCTCTTTTAATTTCAAAGCTCCTTCAAGAGCATTTGGGAAATTAAGGTTCCTGCCAAGATACAAGAAACAGTTCTTATCTTTATGTTTCTGGCATATGCGTTTTATAATTTTTTTGTTCTCGAGTATTGTGCTTATGTGCCCCGGCAAATGGGCCATCTCGCCAAGCAGAGAAGCTGTTTTTTGCGCGCTTATTGTGCCCAACACATTGCCTAAGTATATACCAAATAAATACAAAATGCTTAATTGGGCTGTGTATGCCTTAGTAGAGGCAACGCCGATCTCAGGCCCTGCGTGGGTATATAGCATCCCGTCAGATTCTCTTGTCATGGTAGAGCCTAAAACATTGACTATCGAGAGCACCGTAGCACCCCTTTTGTGCGCTTCTTTTATACATGCTAATGTATCGGCTGTTTCGCCTGACTGGCTTATGGCAAGCACAAGCGTTTTATTGTTTAATATAGGCTTTCTGTAACGAAACTCGCTTGATACATCAACCTCAACAGGGATACCCGTTAAGCGCTCCAGAATATAACGGCCTGTAAGCCCCGCATGATACGCCGTGCCGCAAGCGACAATAGAAATTTTTTCAATCTTTTTAATATCTGTTTCTGATAAAACAAGTTCTTTAAAGAAAACAATGTCTTTTTTCCCTGACAACCTATGCTGTAACATGTTACTTATTACTAATGGCTGTTCGTAAATCTCCTTTAGCATAAAATGCTTATACCCGCCCTTTTGCGCCTGCGCGATATCCCATGTGATGTGTGTGGGCTCACGATCGATTTTTGCTCCGTCAAAAGTTGTAATGGAAACATTATCTTTTGTAAGCACAACCACTTCATTGTCTTCTATGAATACGACATCTTTTGTATATGCTAAAAGCGCGGGGATATCGCTTGCTATATAATTTTCTCCCTCGCCAAGACCTATGACAACAGGGGAACCCATCCTGACTGCTATCAGCATATCAGGGTCATGGCTTGAGATTATACCAAGGGCAAAAGAGCCTTTTAATCTTTTTAATGCCGCGCGAACCGCGGCCACTAAATCATTTTTATAGAATTTTTCAATAAGATGGGTTATAACTTCTGTGTCTGTGCCCGAGCGGAATTTGTGGCCCTCTTTGATAAGAGATGCTTTGAGATCTTCATAGTTTTCGATAATACCATTATGCACTACTGCTATTGTTCCTAAGCAGTCTATGTGAGGGTGCGCGTTTGACTGGCTGGGAACACCATGGGTTGCCCACCTGGAATGGCTTATACCTATGGTACCTTTTAAGGGTTTTTTGTTTAGGAGTTTTTCTAATACAACTATCTTGCCTTTTTGCTTACGCAGAGATACCTTGCCCTTAATAATGGTCGCCATCCCAGCTGAATCATAGCCGCGATATTCCAGTTTTTTAAGGCCATTTAATAAAATCGGCTGCGCCTGCCTCGCACCTATATACCCTACAATACCACACATAGTGGTAACACTATAACAAAGAAATGGCAAATATTCAAGGTGATTTTTAAGCAGGGGGTATCTAGACATGCTTACTATACCCTGGTCTAATTTATTCCTCTCTGCCTGATTTATATTTTAAGATATACCTATACTGCTCGGGGTCTGTCTGCTGAGTTGTGTAAGGCGCGACAATTATATACGATAGGCCGCATTCCTTAAATTTTTGCTTTAAATTAGGCGTATGGAACCCGCCTGCTATTAAGACCGCAATGGCAACATCCTCCTGGTTCATTAACCGTATGGCGTTTTGCGTAAAGTCATCGTCGCGTTCATTGGCAAGGTCATAAAATCTGACCAGTGTGGACAGGTGTGTATCAAGCGTAACCGCCGGCTGGATAGCTGGGATGCGAAGATTGTTGCGCTCTGTCTGCTGCTTGAGAAAATCTATCCATCCAGCGGTAATAAAGGTATTGCGGTTTTGTTTATAATATTTAAAATCATTAGGCATAAGTTTTATATGCAAAAAATTGTCCAGCACCTGAGCGCTTCTTGATATAGCATATAGCTGCCTTTGATGCGGGTCCTTGATCATGGCGTTTTCTACAGCACGCAATAATTCATCGGCTTCTTCAAACAGCTTGGAGGTATCTATATTTTCATGCGCCCGTATATATTCAATATATTTCCCAAGGTTTGCATAGCGCTGCGTGGATTCCCCTGCTTTGCGGGCCGTATCCATCAGATAGTCATGATACTGCAAGGGCGTTAATTTATTCAGCCGGAATTCAAGCGATTTTGTAACAAGCGTTGTCAGGTCCTGTTTGGATAAGCCTTTGGATAGTTTTTCGATAAGCGCTGCCCGCTCTTTTTCAACAATCGGAAACCGTATAGCACGCTCCGATTCCACTACTGCCATAAAACCTGAAAAATTCGGGTAATTTGTAATGTTTTGTTTGGCCCTGCCCGCCATTATGTTCAGATATCTGTAATAATCTGCCAGTGTTATGTTTTCATTGTCATACTCCTGCTTGGTCCGCTCAAGCTCAATAAGCTGCGGCGAATACATTTTCTTTTTAAGTTTGTCGATAACCCTGCCCAGCGCCGCCAGCTCTGCTGACGCCTCCTCCCTAAATTCTTCTATTTCAAAAAAGGTGTCAAGGTTCGCCATATATAAAGACTCGTCTTCTATGCCCTCAAGTTTTATATCGTACTCAGACACTATATCTAAATATTCCTCCCCCGATATCTTGCCTTCTCTTAGATATTCTTCTGCAACCGCCTGCCTACGCTCAGCATCAGCATAAGAACGTAAATATGAAAGGTTTACATTGCCCCATCCGCCTTCTACCATAATCAGTTTTAGCTTATTATCTTTAATAAGGGCCTCCAGTATCCTGCTCATATTTTTCTGGGCTTCATAGTTGGTGTGTATATCCTGTATATGGATTACCACTTTAGCGCCTTCCCCCTGGGCCGTATAGCCTTCCACGAGATGCCCTGCGCCTCCGGGGATGCTTACAGGTATTGGCATATTCTTCGTGCTGCTTAAGCCGGATACCCCTGTTGGGGAGAGAACACTGCCTATAAGCTGCTCTGGCGCTTTCCTCGACATATGCGATGCGATCTGCCTTACATAAGGCCAGCAGGTTATTAGCGCAAATAATAACACAATGGCTACAATCGCGAACAAAATCCTATTTAAGCTCTTTGACATAGTGTTCCTTTCTTGCAATATGATTGTTGTTAAGTATAAACTCGAAGCAATATCCTATTTAAATATTTTTCTAACTTAATATGAAAAATATCACATATATGTGTTGTTACCCCTTACGCTGCACAGGTTGTAAGTTGAGGTTCTTATGTTTTTTGTTATTTTTGTTTCTCCCAGGCATTCGTAAACTCTTCTGGTGTAATGCCTTTTAATGCCCCATGCGGCCTGAACATATTCTACCCCACCCGCCAATTTTCGCCAATCTTTTTAGCTTCTTGCAATGACGGAGAATAGCATAAAATAAAAAAGGAGGCTGGGCCTTATCAAGCCGTGGTGACCCCAGCGGGACTCGAACCCGCGTAAACGGCTCGAAAAGCCGTTGTCCTAGACCGCTAGACGATGGGGCCATGGTACACACAAGATACAATCACCAAACTTATTAGCTTGGCTACGGGTAATTTTATGTTTGTTAGCTTGTCGGTATCCAATATCGGATTTAACAAGTTATATTGCGCGTACACCCTACTCTCTTTCCTCAGCAACAACGGAAGCCACTGCTGATACCTTATCTTTTGCGTCTTTAAGGGTAATAACGCGCACTCCTTGCGTCGAACGTCCGCTTTCTCTGATACCGTTTACAGGCGTGCGAACAATGGAACCACTTTCTGTGATAAGCATTACCTCGTCTTTTTCGGATACCACGCGCAGGGCCACAGCAAGACCGGTTTTGTCTGTTCTCTTTATATTAATTATACCTTTCCCGCCTCGTGATTGCAACCTGTACTCGCTGACAGGCGTTCTCTTGCCAAACCCTTTCTCGGATATTGTAAGCAAAGTCGAATCAGCACGCGATATTACCATACCTATCACAAGATCTTTTTTGCCTAAAGATATTCCTCGTACCCCCTGGGCGGCACGGCCCACGCTCCTGATCGCGTTGGATTTAAACCGAATCGCCTTGCCTTCTTTGGTTGCTAATATAATATCATCCTTGTCGTCAGTACATGCTGCCTCGATAAGTTTGTCCTCTTTTCCGATGGTGATGCCTATAATGCCGCCTTTGCGCGTATTAGCATAAGCGGTAAGCTCGGTTTTTTTCACAACACCTTTTTCTGTTGCCATAAAAATATATCCGCCTTTTTCAAAATCCTTGACCCTTACAAAAGCGCTTATGGCTTCCCCCGCAGATAGCTGGAAAAGGTTAACAATCGCCTTGCCTTTGGATGCCCTGCCGGCCTGCGGGATTTCATGCACCTTGATCATATACGCCTTGCCTGTGTTGCTAAAAAAGAGTATGTGCTCGTGCGTAGTTGCTATAAATAAATGTTCGGCGAAGTCCTCTTCTTTGAGCTCGGCCCCCACCATCCCCTTGCCCCCTCTTTTCTGGCGGCGGTAAGCGCTTACAGGCAATCTTTTAATATAGCCCCCGTGGCTTATAGTAATCACCACATCTTCTTCGGCTATGAAATCTTCTATCTGCAGGTCCTCTGCTTCGCCCACAATATCCGTGCGCCTGTCATCACCGTATTTTTTTTGCATCTCAACCAACTCTTCTTTTATGATGCCCAGAACGCGGGATTCGCTTGCCAGGATTGCTTCATACCCCTGTATTTTTTTAATCAGCTCTAAATACTCCGCGTCTATTTTGGTGCGTTCAAGAGCTGTCAAGCGCTGAAGCTGCATCTCGAGAATAGCCTGAGCCTGGCGCGTGCTCAAGTCAAAGTTTTTTTCAAGCGCATTCTTTGCCGACTGTGTGTCCTTTGCGGCTTTGATAGTCTTAATAATCTTGTCGATATGTTTAAGCGCTATTTTTAAACCCTCTAAAATATGCGCTCTATCCTGAGCCTTGCGCAACAAGAAATCTGTACGCCTCCTTACAATCTCTTTACGGTGCTCAACGTACAGATCAAGCAGCTGGCGCAGGTTTAGGACCCGGGGCTGATTGTTCACCAAGGCAAGCATAATTATACCAAATGTCGAAGCGAGTTGGGTGTGCTTATAAAGCTGGTTTAAAATAACCTGTGCGGGCCTGTCTCGCCTGAGTTCCACAACGATCCGGATCCCGTCTTTGTCGGATTCATCGCGTATGTCGGAAATACCGTCTATCTTTTTATCCGTCACAAGCCTTGCGATAGATTCAATAAGGTTTGTCTTGTTTACCTGGTACGGCAGCTCTGTTATAATAATAGCGCTCTTGCCGGCTTTTTGCTCCTCTACGCTGGCGCGTGCGTGCAGCTTTATAATGCCCCGCCCTGTTCGATAAGCGCTCCTTATCCCGCTTTTGCCACAGATTGTCGCTCCTGTTGGAAAATCGGGGCCCTTTACAATCTCCATAAGATCACTTATGTCCGTCTGCGGTTCATCTATAACTTTGATGATCGCATTAGTCGTCTCACGCAAATTGTGCGGTGGGATATTGGTAGCCATGCCTACCGCGATACCGCTGCAGCCATTGACAAGCAGTGTTGGAAGCGCTGACGGCAAAAGCACTGGCTCTTTAAGTGAGTCATCAAAATTCGGCGCGAAATCCACAGTCTCTTTATCAATGTCCGCAAGCAACTCATCTGTAATAGAGGCCATACGCGCCTCCGTATATCTCATGGCGGCCGCGGGGTCTCCGTCGACCGATCCCCAGTTCCCTTGCCCATCGACAAGCGGATACCGCAACGAAAAATTCTGCACCATGCGTACCAAGGCGTCATACACCGACGAGTCCCCGTGTGGATGGTAACGGCCAAGGCAGTCACCTACTATACGAGCGCTTTTTTTGTACGGCTTGGAGTTCTGCAGGCTGAGTCCGTGCATAGTATAGAGTATTCTGCGCTGTACAGGTTTTAGCCCGTCACGCGCATCCGGCAGGGCGCGCCCGACGATTACGCTCATAGCGTAGTTAATATATGAGTCTTTTATTTCGTCTTCAACATAGCGGTTCACTATTTTTTCACCTTGTGTGTACATATCTTCCCTTATTATAGTGGTTTAGTATGCAGCAGTTGGCGCGGCACATACGCCATATAACCTATACCACATTTCATATACTGCATTATATGTCTAAATTCGTAACTTCCCTCGCGTGTTTTTCTATAAATGCTCGGCGCGGTTCAACCGCATCACCCATAAGTACCGTGAACATCTCATCCGCCTTAACCGCGTCTTCCAGCTTCACATTCAAAAGTGTGCGCCGCGCAGGGTCCATTGTGGTCTCCCACAGTTGCCCCGGGTTCATTTCGCCCAGGCCCTTGTAGCGTTGTACAACCATGCCATGCTTAGCGCGCTCCTTGATCTTGTCTATCAGTTCTTTCAGGCTACACACAGGCGCGGTTTCGCCGTCTGCGCGTAATTTTAAAATTGGCTGTTGCTGGCCCTCTAATACCTTTTTACGTTTCGGGGCCTTCCCCGCGTCTTCCACTTTAGGGTCATACGCTTCAACCAGTGAGATACCCAGCTTATCCAGGCTCGCAATCGCCCGGGCTATGGTTTCTGCTTCAAAGAATTCTATTACATCAACATCTTTGGATGTGGGCGCCTCTTTGTCTGTTTCGTTATGCAATTCCAGCGACTTACCACTCTTTTTTTCATATTCTCCCACTATTTTTGCTAATTCTGCATCTGAATAGGCAAACCGGGCTACTCCCTCCACTTTTACCATAAAAATAGGTACTTTTTTGGTCTTTGGCTGCGCCAATGATAGATAATGGTTAAATTTTACTCCCCTGCGTTCTATTGCTTTGCTCATCTGCGCTACCTGTATCAATGTTGAACATAAGTCGCGAACCTGCTTGTTCGACAACTCTTGGGCTGGCTTGATTTTGGATAACACTAGATCGTCTGTGCCCATATCAAGCAGAAGGGCGTCCATTTCCGCTTCTGTTTGTATATATTCTTCACGTTTTCCGCGTTTGACTTTATAAAGTGGGGGCTGAGCAATGTAAATCCTGCCGTCTTCGAGCAGTTTGGGCATCTGCCGATAAAAAAAGGTGAGCAGCAGTGTGCGTATATGAGAACCGTCCACATCTGCATCTGCCATAAGAATAATTTTATGATACCTAAGGCGATCCGCGTTAAACTCTTCGCCGATACCGCAGCCCAGCGCGGTGATAATAGTTTTTATTTCTTCATTCGATAAGACCTTGTCCAGCCGCGCCTTTTCCACGTTTAAAATCTTCCCTTTTAATGGTAGTATGGCCTGGAAGCGTCTATCGCGTCCTTGCCGGGCACTACCACCAGCGCTGTCTCCTTCTACAAGATACACCTCGCACATCGAGGCATCTGTCTCTGAGCAATCAGACAATTTGCCCGGGAGCCCGGACATTTCAAGGGCACCCTTCCGCCTAGTAAGCTCTCTCGCCTTACGCGCTGCTTCGCGTGCCCTAGCTGCTACCGTGGCTTTTTCAACTATTTTATTTGCTATCGTTGGGTTTTCTTCAAAGAAACTACTTAATGAATCATTAACCATAGAAGCCACTACACCTTCTACGTCAGCATTACCGAGCTTGGTCTTGGTCTGTCCTTCGAACTGAGGGCTTGGTATCTTCACGCTGATGATTGCTGTAAGCCCTTCGCGGACATCATCCCCGGAAAGCACGGCATCTGTGTTTTTAAGCAGCTTTTTGTTTTTGCAATACTGGTTTGTCACCCGCGTTAACGCAGATTTAAACCCGCTTAAGTGAGTGCCGCCTTCTATGGTGTTTATATTATTTGCGAACGCAAAAAGGGTCTCTGCGTAGCTGTCATTGTACTGCATTGACACCTCTATAGAAACGTCTTCTTTTTCGCGCTGAAAATATATCGGCTTTTTGTGCAATGAGTTTTTGTTTTTGTTAAGGTGCTCTACAAACGACACAATCCCTCCATCAAACTTAAACATCTCCTCTTTGTCAGAGCGCTCATCCGTAAGCGTAATCTGCACCCCTTTGTTCAAAAAAGCGAGTTCCCGCATACGTGTCGCCAGTGTTTCAAAACTCAGCTCTACGCTGCGGGTAAAGATTGTTGTATCGGGCTTAAAAGTAACCTTTGTGCCTGTTTTATGGCTTTTACCTATTACGGTGAGCTTACTGGCTGTACGACCCTTTTTATATCGCTGATGATACACCTTGCCGTCTCTGCGGACTTCTACTTCAAGCCCTTCGGACAGGGCATTGACAACACTTACGCCAACCCCGTGCAGACCCCCTGAGACCTTATACATCCTGTGGTCGAACTTCCCGCCTGCATGCAAAGTAGTCAGCACAACCTCCACCGCAGGCTTTTTTTGTTCTTTGTGCATGTCTACAGGAATGCCTCTGCCGTCATCGGCTACGGTAACGCTATTGTCTGCGTGTATCACAACATCGATATTGGTACAATAACCCGCCATTGCCTCATCAATACTATTGTCAGTGACCTCATAGACCAGGTGGTGCAGGCCTCTTGTGCCAGTATCACCGATATACATGGCGGGCCGTTGCCTCACAGCCTCGATACCCTCGAGCACCTGTATCTTAGTTGCGTCGTATTGTGCCTCTTGTGGGGCGCGCTTCGCTGGCGAGGTTGTTTTTGCGGCCCCGTGCTGTTTCGACACACGTGTTGGCCCAACCTGTTCCTTATTTGTTTTTGCGTTTCTCGTAGTCACTTTATTCTCCGGCGCGTAGCCTGATTTTTATGTTGTGCTGGGTGGCCAATTGTTTGCGCAGCTGCTTTTCTATATCCTGTCTGTGATTATGCAGGTAATAAATCCACACAGAGCTATCAACTGTTACCGTAAGCGTCTTGTTGATTATCTGTTGCGGAAAAGAATGTTTTGCCGCTTCTTCACCCGCCGCTTCCCGCCACACGCGCTTCAGGCGTTGCGCCGCCTGTTGCTGTGTTTGCACTTTCATTATGGCGGATTTGAGAATATTTTTTATCTGTACTGGCTGTTTGTTTGCCATGTTTTATATTATCTGCATGGGCAGGACAACATATACATATTCGTCGCGGATCCTCAACACCCCGGGTTTCTCTGGGCCCATAAACTCTATTTCCACTTTTTCTTCTTCTATATTTTTTAGTACATCTAAAAGGTATGTTGGGTTAAACCCTATCTGTAGTTCCGGGCCCGTATAGGCCGCTTCCAGCTCTTCTGTGGTCTCCCCCACCTCCGGCGTTGTTTTACTGATTGTGAGCTTGTTTTTTGTTAGATGAAGTTTTATTGCCTGCGATTCTGTTGTTGTCAGCAGGCTTGCTCGTTTTATGGCCGGCATTAATTGTTCTTTGTTGATTGTTAGCGCGGTTTCTATTTTGCATGGTACGGCCTGCTGGTAGTTAGGAAACTCCCCTTCAATAAGTCTAGATATAATAGTGGTGTTGTTTATTTGAAAAATAACCTGGTTGTTTGTAAATTTTATAACTACACAGCCCTCTTCTTTTAGGGCTTTAAATAGCTCTTGTACGGTTTTTGCCGGTATTATTATCGTTTTCGCCTCCCTCACCTCTGATTTGTGCGGTTTTTTTATAATAGCTAGTCGTCTGCCATCTGTTGCTGTGGCTTGTATATATTTTAATTGGATCTCCACACAAACGCCGTTTAACACGTACCTAGTTTCTTCCTTGCTCATCGCGAACGCTGTATGGGTAAGCATTTGTTTTAATGTGTTTTGCTCTATGGTAAGTGTTTGTGTGTTTTGGTTGGTTGGTATGTTGGGGAATTCTTCTTTTGGTGTGGTTAGTATTTTGAATGTGGTGTTCTTGGTTGCGATTAGTATGGTATTGTTTTTTTTGGTTGTTATTTGTATTTCTTCGTTTGGGAACTCTTTAATAATATCTAAAAACCTTTTTGCTGGGATTGTAGTAGAGCCCTGCTCAAGCACGTTTGCTTCTTGTGTATGTGTAATACCTATATCTAAATCTGTTGCGGTTATGCTTATTGATGTTAACTCTGCTTTAAATAATATATTAGCTAATATAGGTAACGTATTTTTTTGAGCTACCGCCCCCATAACTATTTGCAAAGACTCTAATAGTGTTTGTTTTTGTATAGTTATCCTCATATCAACAACCCCTAATATAACTAGTTATTTTAAAATTTTAATAGTATTTGTAGTAAGTACTGTGGAAAAGTGTACAACCACCTAACCCACACACCTGATTTGTGTTATAAGATTATCTATAATTTGTGTTAATTGTGCATTATCTGCCATAGCCGACTCTATTTTATTACAAGCGTGTAATACGGTTGTGTGGTCACGCCCCCCAAAAAAGCCGCCAATTTCAGTTAAGGGGGTTTTAGTAAGCTCGCGCGCTAAATACATAGCAATCTGCCGTGGAAAAGCCAACTGTTTGGTTCTTTTTTTAATGCGCATAGTGTTGGTGCCAACATTAAAATATTCTGCTACAACACGCTGTATTTTATCAACAGTGACATTAAGCCCCTGTTTAATCTCGGCCTCTTGTAAAACCTCTTTAGCAGACTCTGCGTTTACAGGCCTGCCCAGAAGAGATGAATATGCGATTACGCGGATAAGCGCACCCTCCAACTCCCGTATGTTTGTTTTGATTTTTTCGGCGATATACAACAAGACCTCATCCCCAACGGGGGTGTTCGAAAACTCAAGTTTTTTTCTTAAAATAGCTACCCGGGTTTCTATGTCCGGCGGCTGCATATCCGTGATAAGCCCCCACTCGAACCGCGAGACCAGGCGGTTTTCCAGGGCAGATATTTCCTTAGGCGCCCTGTCGCTGGAAACAATAATTTGTTTGTGGGCGTCATATAACGCGTTGAATGTATGAAAGAACTCTTCCTGGGTTGATTCTTTACCGGACAAAAACTGTATATCGTCAACCATCAAAACATCCAAATGCCGATAACGGTCTTTGAATTTGTGTGTTGTCCGGTTTTGTATGGCGCTGATTAATTGGTTGGTAAATTTTTCGCTCGACATATACAACACTTTAAGCCTGGGGTGTTTAATCAAAACATGCTGCCCGATCGCCTGCATTAAATGAGTTTTACCAAGTCCAACGCCGCCGTAAATAAACAGCGGGTTATATGATTTGGCGGGCGATTCCGCAACGGCCGCAGCGGCGGCGTGTGAAAAACGGTTGCATCCGCCTATTACAAAACTGTCAAAAGTGTAGCGCGGATTAAAATTACTTTCTTTCGCGGATGGCGGGCGTTCAAATGGATTCTGAAACAGACGGAACCCGCCGCGCTTCTCCTGCGCGGACACATCGTCCTGTGGACCCGTCTCCGTCTTGGCAGGCGTTTGGTAGTCTATTGTTATTTGCACTTTCTCAATACTTTTTAGTGCGGCGCTTATTTGCCCCGAATAGTGTTCTATAAGCCAGTCTTTAAAAAACGCGTTTGGTACCTCGACGGAAATTGAGTCCGCGCCCGTAGACACCTGCCTGGTAGGGGCGAACCATGTTTCATAACTTTGTGGGCTTACCTGTTTGCGCATGTGTTGCAGCACAGTACCCCATGCGCCGTCAAGTGTTTGAGACATAAAATAAACCTCGCCTTAATGCATAATGGAAAAATAAGAATGCAATCATTATAACAAAAACGTATTCTTTTGCAAGAAGAATTTTTTACGATTTTTAATAGGAATTTTTTTAGTAAGAATTTCCGATTCGCGTTAATTTACACGCCCCCTACTTCTTGCCCGCTTGCAGGGACCCACGCTTTCGCAAAGAGACAAAGGGGTCCGCTCGTTAAGTTTTTGCCTTGACTTAAAACCTTTTTATGTTATACTCGTTTTACTATGAAAAAACACTTAAAAAATAAGTCTAATTTAAAACGTAAACGCAAGCATGGCTTTAAAAAGCGCATGAGCACAGCAGGCGGCAGAAAAGTGCTCAAACGGCGCAGGCGTAAGGGAAGAAAAACCTTGTCTGCATGAGACGGGCATTGCCCGGCACATACTTATGCGCCCAACTTACCAGCCAAAACGGATCTCCAAGACACGGGACTACAGGCACGCTTATACAGCAGGCACAAAGCTTTCAGCGCAATCGGTTACTATATATATTGTGGATAGCCCAGGGGATTATACAAGGCTGGGTATTGTTGTTGGAAGGCGTGTAAGCTTAAAAGCGGTTGTACGCAATAGAATAAAACGCGTAATCAGACATTGGTTTGGACAACACCTCCCAGCTGCGTTGCGCAGCTCGTATGATATCGTAGTTGTGGTACGCCCGGGTGCTGCGCGCGGGAGAGCCCCCGCACCCCTATACGCCGATTTACAAACAGTATTAAAAAAATGGCCTTTGTAAATAAAATGTTTTGTTTGTGTGCTGTGTCCGCGATTAAACTATACCAGCAATGTTTTTTTGCACACCGGCAATATGCGCGCTGCAAGTATTTCCCCAGCTGTTCTGATTATATGATTATGGCGTTACAGAAACATGGTCTTTGTGCGGGTGCATCACGTGGCGTGTGGCGCATAATGCGTTGCCACCCCTTCGCAAAGGGCGGGGTTGATTTACCATAGGCAATTTTTATAACCGTATCATAACATAAACCCAATTATTTAAAGGACCTATAATGAAAACAGAAAAACGTTTAATGTTAGCCGTAGCGCTATCAGTTATTATTATTGTTCTGTACCAAGCCTATATGAGGCAATTTGTGAAACCGTATCAAGCAGAAAATATACATGATACGGTCGTTGTAAAGCAAGGCGCAGAACAGATGGCGGTATTGGGGCGGCTGGTGCAGGACGCAGAAGTTGCCGGCCCAACCGTATCATATGATACGGTTACTATGGGCAACGACACAATGGAAATTGGCACAACAGGCGCCGGGGCAACGGTAAATGAATTGTTATTGCGAAACTATTATACTAAAAAGGGTCAGCCTTACCCCTTGCTTGTGTATCAGCAGGGACAGCCGATGCTGTTTGAAACGGTTTTTCCCCAAGGCCAGTTGTCAGGCAAGTGGCGCTTGGAATATAAAGATGGGGAGGTGGCCAGATATAAGCTTTCAGAGGGCGGACTGACCATATCAAAAACCATCACAATAGATAATGTTAACCCTTTTGTTACGTTAGATCTTGAGATAGTTAATACGACCTCTAAACAGCAAATAACGCAGTATCGCATGTATAACGGTTATTTGGAAACAACGCGCGGTCACATGGATAGCAGATATCTAGGCGCTGATATTTTCGTCGACGGTAAGGCCGTTAGAAAGCGCGCGTCAAAAGGAACCATGCAAGATGGCGAATCTATACCAGGCATACCAGCATGGGTCTGCACGCGCGGCAGGTATTTTTCGTTTTTTATGAAACCCGGACAAGATGCCCAGTCAGCGTTTGTACAAAGCAGAGGTAAGAACGATCTTTGTACTGGTGTAATCTCCTATCCGATTACTTTGGATCCGCAGGGCATTGTTAACCACACTTTTGTGGTGTATGCTGGCCCAAACGATCTCAATGCTATGATGTCTCTTGACCCAACAGCAAAAGAAGTAATTAATTATGGCATTTTTCACAGCATAGGCAGATTATTGTTTAATGGTTTACAAATGTTTTATCGCTGGACCAACAACTACGGACTAGCGATTGTTTTGTTGGCATTGATCATAAGCTTGGTTATGTTGCCGCTTACACGTAAAAGCCTGCATTCCATGAAAGAGATGCAAAAGATACAACCAGAGACAGAGCTCATACGCAAACAATATAGTGCCAATCCGCAAAAGATGAACAAAGAGATAATGGAGCTTTATAAAAAGCATAAAATCAACCCTGTTGGAGGATGCCTGCCAATGCTTTTACAGATCCCGATATTTTTCTCTTTATACCAGGTGTTGTTGCGTAGTGTACAACTTAAGGGAGCCCATTTTTTATGGATAAAGGATCTGGCAGAGCCGGATGCGGCATTTGCGTTGCCGCCTGCTTTGCAAAATTTGCCTTTTTTAGGAGGGCATATTAATATATTGCCGATATTAATGGCTGTTGCGATGGCGTTTCAGCAAAGGCTATCACAGGGTGGTGGCAAGAAGATGTCTGAACAGCAGCGCCTGATGGCAGGGATAATGCCGATTATGTTTGGAATGATATTTTATAACATGCCCTCCGGGCTTGTTCTATATTGGTTTACCAACACGCTCTTTATGCTTGTTATACAGGAAGTGGTATTAAAGTCACGCTTTTTTGCAAAGACCGTGTAAGAGAAATTTGTTATACCTTTTATGATTATGATTGACAAAGCCATGATAATGGTATAAGATTTTTATATTAACTATTGTGTGTTATAACCAGAGCGGCGTGGCGCATGAGGTAATATGTAGCATGTTCCACGTGAAACTCGGAAAAAAGGGGCTCAGTGGGCAAGTCAATAGCAATATGTAATCAAAAAGGTGGTGTAGGAAAAACAACGACGTCCGTTAATCTTGCAGCATCCCTTGCCATTTTAGGCGCAAAAACCCTGTTGATTGATTTGGATCCGCAAGCGAATGCTACAAGCGGTGTTGGCATAGACAAGAAAACCATTGCATACAGTATCTATCACGTGCTTATCGGTGCTCAACCGTTACAGGGCGTTGTTGTGAATACAGCTATTGATAAGATGTTTTTAGCGCCCGCAGATATGCATCTTAATGGTGCACAAATAGAGCTGGTTAGTGCATTCAACCGCGAAAAGCGATTAAAAACTAGTTTAGAAACAATAAAGCAGTCGTATGATTTTATACTAATAGACTGCCCGCCAAGCCTCGGCCTGCTTACCATTAACGCCCTCACTGCCGCTGACACCACGCTTATACCATTACAATGTGAATATTATGCTATGGAAGGTTTGAGCCAGTTGCTTCATACGATTAAGCTTGTGCAGGACCATCTTAACCCGACCTTAGACATAGAAGGGGTTGTGCTCACAATGGCAGATTATAGGACAAACTTGACCAATGAAGTTATAAGCGAAGCAAAAACATTTTTTAAAGACAAGGTATACAATGCTATCATCCCCCGCTCTATCCGACTGAGCGAAGCGCCTGGTCATGGGCAGCCTGTTGCTTTGTATGACAAACATTCAACCGGCGCCTCGGCTTATCAACAGCTTGCCATAGAATTAGGTAATCATAACAACTTTGCTAACAAGCCTTTACAAAAGACAGCAAGTTCAACTAACAAACAATCCACAAACATAGCCCAACAGGTAGATGCAGAACAGGGCGCGGACAACGCACGTGTAGACAGCGCGGCCAACAATATTGAGCCTATTTGCGTGGATACAGCCAATACTGACCCCACAAGCGGAGGAGAACATGGATAAACGTAAAGCCCTAGGGAAAGGCTTTCAAGCTTTGATGCCTGATATAAACAGTGACAGTAATACTGCGGATATCTTAACAGCGGAAACAAGCGCCAGCATGCATATGCTGAGCGTAGATGAGATTATACCTGGCAGATATCAACCGCGCTCGGCTTTTAAACAGGAAAAGCTCGACGAGCTAATTTTATCTATCAGGGAAAAAGGCGTTGTCCAGCCGGTCCTTGTTAGGCGAACAGATGTCGGTTATGAGCTTATTTCAGGGGAGCGCCGACTGCGCGCAGCAAAGACATTAGGGCTTAAAACTATGCCTGCAATTATCAAGGACGTGGATGACCTTAATGCCATGGAGATGGCGCTTATTGAAAACCTCCAGCGCGAAGACCTGAATCCGATAGAAGAAGCGCATGCATATCAGCGTCTCAGCCAAGAATTCCACTTTACGCAGGAACAGATTGCAAAGGCAATAGGCAGGGACAGGGCATCGGTGGCCAACACCCTTCGACTGCTTAACCTGCCGGATAAAATACAGCGCCTGGTTTCAGATGATATGATACAGATGGGTCATGCGAGGGCATTGCTTGCTGTGCCCGATGAGCGCAAACAGATGCGGTTGTGCGAAAAGATAATCAGTAAAGGTCTTTCTGTACGCGAGGTTGAGCATATGGTGAGGCCCCATGCACAGCAGCGCAAACAACAGCTGTATAGCGTCGCGCAGGACCCGTATACGCAAACCGTAGAGGAAGAGCTTGAAAAAATATTAGGAACAAAGGTCAGTATACACCACAGAAAAAAACGCGGGAAAATAATAATAGATTATTTTTCGCTGGACGATCTTAACCGCATAATTGGACTGATTAGAAAATAGCGACAAGTAACCGCTGTCTTTTGTTTTAGTGAATCCCAAGTAATTTTATTATAACTTTATGTCTATCCCCAATAAATATAAGCTTGTAATTGTTGTGTCTCATTCTATCCAATCCTTTGCCCCACTGTATCAAGAAATAGCGAAACGAAACAAGATAGATTTGGAGGTTGTTTTTTTAACCGATGCTGGCTCAAAAGAGTATTATGATAAAGATTTTGGGAAACGTTTTTCATGGAATGTGGATTTAAGCAGTGGGTATAATAACATTGTGCTAGAGCCCGGTAAACCTCTTTCTTGTTCAGGCGCGCTCAAAAACTATTTTAACATGGATTCAAAAAGGATTACTTCTGTATTGCAAAAAATTAATCCCGATGTCATTCTGGCTAATGGATATGCCTGTAGATTTGTTAATAGAGCAACTAAGTGGGCACTGCGAAATAAAAAAGCTGTCATGCTGTTTGGAGATTCTGAATTACTGCGTCAAAGAAGTTTATTCGCAAGAATGGTGAAAAGGGTTGTGGTTATCGGGTTTTTAAAAAAAATTGATTTATTTTTGACTATCGGCAGTCAAAACGAGAAATATTATAAACATTATGGGGTTCCGGTGGCGAAACTTTTTAGGAGCAGATACCCCGTTAATATTAAATTTCACAATGAGGATTTGATATTACTTTCGCACGAAGAAAAACTCAAGCTAAGAGAAAAAATGAAAATAGGTTTAGACAGTTTTATGCTTTTGTTCGTTGGGAAATTTTGTAAAAGGAAACGGCCGCAGGACATGGTGAAAACTATCAAATTACTTAGAAATGAGGGCTATGATATCAGCGGTTTATTTATAGGAAGCGGGGAATTGCTTGATAGCACAAAAGAACTTGCTAAAAAATTAGATGTCCAGGATAAGTGTTATTTTTTGGGGTTTATAAATCAAAAGGAAATCGGAGAGTATATTAAATGTGCAGACTTGTTAGTTTTTCCTTCCTCTGAAGAGCCATGGGGCCTTGTTGTAACAGAATGCGGTATGTGCGGAGTCCCTGCTGTTGTTTCTGATAAAGTTGGCTGTGTAGGGGAAACAGATATGTTGAGGCCTGGAATTTCTGGAGAAGTTTTTGAATGTGGAAATATTCAAAATATGGCCAAGGTAATAAAAGAACTTATTAATGATCCTAAAAAGTTTGAAAAAATGAGAAAAGATATATTTGAAATTGCAAAAACTCAAGATATCGCTTATGCTGCCAAAGATATAGAGGACGCTGTAATTAAGCTCTGTAAAAACAATTGAACATAAAAAAAAGAACTTAAATATAAAAGCACGCGATTATCATAACGTGCTCATTTTTAAATGTGCTTGACATTTTTTTTCCTCTATATATAATATATTAACACACAACTAAAAGACAATTTTTATGAAAGAAGCCACATTAGTTCTTATCAAGCCGGACGGGCTTAAAAAATCCCTTACAGGAAATATTCTCACACGGCTTTCGGAAACCAAGCTTGACATAGTCGCGGCGCGTATAGCGCATGTCAACATTGAGTTGGCCAAAGAGCATTACAGGGCATTGGCAGATAAGCCGTTTTTTACGGAACTCATTAAATATATACAGGGTGAGTTTCACGAAAAACGCAAAGTCATGGCAATGGTTTATTGTGGAGAAGGAGCCATAGAAAAAGTACGTAAAATTGCAGGCGCCACTAACCCGGAAGAGGCTGACTCGGTAAGCATACGTGGCCAATATGGGCGCATTACCACAAAAGGCGTCTATGAAAATGTTATACATGCCTCTGCCAACACTGAAGATGCGGAGCGTGAAATCAAGTTATGGTTTAACCCCTCGGAAATCATCGTTGATCTGTACCCCGCAAAAGAGGCAGAATTGGCCATACGTAGTAAGGTATGGGCTTAATCGTTAACCCTAGTATTTTATAAATCACTCAAAATAAAGGTAGAACATATGTTACTTAGCATGACAGGGTTTGGCAAGGGCGAGGCTTCAGGCAAGCCAGGTGTAGTGAAGATAGAGATAAAGAGCTTAAATTATAAGTTTTTTGAAGTGATAAGCAAGCTTCCGTCTAATCTGGCGGTATTCGAGGACAGGGTAAGAGAACTGCTTCAAAAAAGAGTGGCAAGAGGCAGGTTAAATCTTTTTCTGACATATGATACCAACGCTAAAAAAACAGACGAAGTGCATCTTAATAAAGATATAGCAAAGCAGTATTACAACAGAATAATCGCCTTAAAACGGTTTTTAGGCGCTAAGGGAGATATCAGCATAAGCCAGATTATAAACCTGCCGGGCGTTGTAGAATATAAGCCGCAGGAGGAGAAGGTGAATAAGCTGTGGCCTCTGATGCGACAAGCCTTAGTGCTTGCAATCGATGATCTTCAAAAGGCTAAAGCCCGGGAAGGCCTGATGCTTAAAAAGAATGTCCGCAATATTGTGAAGGAGATAGAGATTTCATTGCGTAAGATACAGATTCGCGCACCACAGGTTACCCATGATTATAAAAAGAGGCTATTAAAAAATGTCAAGGATTTAGCGGGTACAAAGCGTGCATTAAACGGACAGCGTATTGCAGAAGAGGCCGCGGTATTTGCCAGAAACTGCGATATAACAGAAGAAACCCACAGGATCGCCGCGCATATTATGGGGTTTAAAAAGGTGCTTCTTAACAGCGGCGAGGCCGGCAGGAGGCTGGATTTTATAGCACAGGAAATGCATAGAGAGGCAAACACGATAGGGGCAAAAGCAAATGATTTTCCCATAGCGAAGGAAGTAATAAAGATCAAGAGCCAGATAGACAAGATACGAGAACAGGTGCAGAATGTCGAATAAAAAAAATTGTTGGACACTTATTAATTTAGGATACAATAATGTAGTTGTAAAAGAGAAGATAGTGGCTGTGGTATCTCCTGACGCAGCCCCCATAAAGCGCTTAAAAGAGGAAGCGCGGCAAAGCAAAAAACTTATTGATGCCACAAGCGGCAGGCGCGCGCGCGCGGTTATCATAACGGAAAGTAACCATGTGATTTTAGCAAGCGTTCAACCCGAGACCATAGCCCAAAGGTTTAAGTGATGGCAAGAAAGGCTTTACCATCGATAGTATTAAAAAAGATAAAAACAAGAGGAAGGCTTTTTGTCGTATCGGGCCCGTCAGGGTGCGGTAAAACAACTTTATGCGCAGGCCTGCTGAAACAAGGGTTAGGCCTTGTAAGGTCGGTGTCAATTACCACGCGCAAGACGCGCGGAGCGGAGCAGCATAAAAAAGATTACATCTATACAAGCTCGGCGGATTTTAAAAGCCAGTTGAACAAAGGGATGCTTTTAGAGCACGCTCAGGTTTTTGGTAATCATTATGGCACCCCAAAACTGTTTATAGAGAACACCCTAAAGCAGGGCAGGGGTGTTTTGCTTAACATAGATGTCCAGGGTGCCGCGCAGATAAAGCGAAAATTAAAAGACGCTGTTCTGATATTTATTTTGCCACCGTCTATGCAAGAACTCAAAAGGCGCCTTTTGGGACGCCTAACCGACACAAAAGTACAGATAACCAAGCGGCTTGCTATCGCGCAGAAAGAGTTAAAGACAATAGATCGTTACGATTATTATGTGATTAATGATAACCTGGAAGACGCGGTTGAAGAATTAAAACATATTATAATGGCCTCACGGCGCAGCATCTTATAGGAGGAAGCTTTGGGTAAAATAGATATAGATTTGGAAACCCTTTACGAAAAGACAGGCAGTATTTATAAGCTGGTTGTAACAGCAGCCAGGCGTGCGACAGAGCTTAATGTGGGTGCTGCGCAATTAACTCAGGATCAGAAAGATAATGTTATCGTGGCAGCCCTGCAGGAGATATCAGAAGGTAAGGTATCCTTCAAGCCGCGTAAATCATAATAAAACAGATGCGCAAAACAATCAGAAAAAAACATACAGTCCTTCTTGGTGTCTGCGCCGGGATAGCGGCCTATAAAGCGTGCGATCTTATAGGTTGTTTACGAAAGGCGGGTATAGATGTTGTGGTATGCATGAGCAGGAATGCACATCATTTTATAGCACCCCTTACCTTGCAGACATTGTCTGCCAACAAGGTTTTCGAAGACATGTTCTCTTATAGCCAGGATTACAACCCGGTCCACATATCGCTTGCCACACAAGCGGATCTCATACTTATTTTGCCGGCAACAGCGGATATTATAGCGAAAGCAGCGCATGGAATCTGCGATGAACTTCTTACCTGCACCATTGCCTCTACTGCCGCGCCTGTTTTGTTTGTCCCCGCGATGAACAGTATGATGTATAAAAACAAAATACTGCAGGCAAATATTAGCGCGTTAAAAAAACTCCATTATCATTTCATAGGCCCTGTAACAGGCCGCCTTGCCTGCGGCACAACAGGGATTGGACATGTCGCGGATACAGATGATATCCTGCGCAAGGCCAAGACTCTTCTTAAATGACTCCGCTTAATATCTTAATTACAGCAGGACCTACCCATGAAGCGATAGATCCTGTTCGGTTTATTACAAATCGTTCAACAGGCCATATGGGTTATGCAATAGCTCACAATGCCCAGCGCGCAGGGCATAAAGTTACGCTTATAAGCGGTCCTGTGGGCCTTAAGCCGCCACCGCATGCGCATATAATTAATGTGCGTACTGCGCGGGAGATGTTCAGTGCAGTAAAAACTCATATCAGAGGTAAGGATTGCCTTATTATGTCTGCAGCAGTATCAGATTTTTACCCTGTCGCCTATTCAGAAGGGAAAATAAAAAGAAAAAATAATCCGGGGTTGATCCGTCTTCGACAAAACCCTGATATACTATCCTGGGTGGGTAATCATAAAGACAGCCTTATTATAGTGGGATTCTGCATGGAAACAGAAAATCTTTTACAGCACGCCAAAGAAAAACAGAAAATAAAGAATACCGACTTCATGGTAGCAAACATGATAAGGAAATCCAATACGCCATTCGGAGCAGGCACAACAAGCGTTGTGATTTTGTGCCCTGATAATAAAATGTTGCGCTTAAACAATATAAGCAAGGCTAAAGTAGCCGGGATTCTGCTTGATATAATACAGAAATTGTGGTATAAAAAACATTCTGGAAGAGGTCGTAATGTACCTGGCGTGGTACACAAGCGGTAAAGGGGCGGTTTGCACCTCGTTTACGCCCGGCATCTTTCGAGGTATCCTGATCAAAGTATGGCGGCATAGCCAAGTGGTAAGGCAGTGGTTTGCAAAACCATTATTCAACGGTTCGAATCCGTTTGCCGCCTCCAGAATTTTTATAATAAATGAGTAGGTAAACCAAAGAATAAAATTATTATGCACCAGTTCAAATCCTCTATATATGGTAAAGTAAATGTCAATTATTATCTATATATTATAAGTCCGGGCGGTTGGCGCAGCTGGTTAGCGCGTTTGCTTGACATTCCCTTCAAGAGATTTTCCGTAACTCCTTCAAGTTACTATAATTATATAATCCCAAAACAACTTACAACAAATTCTCTTGTATGCAGATGTATGTGTATGTATGCCTATGTATGTGTGTGATGGACACTATTTGGACACCAAATAATATAGGTAGGGGTGTATGGGTTCCCATACACTACTATTACCTGTAGATATCTCGCCTCTCATAAAAAGACGGTACTTAAAAAAACAAAAAAAGGTACTTCAGGATTTAGCCAAAGACGCCTAAAAAACGTAGGTACTTAAAAAATACGGGAGAACCTCCCAAAATTCCCTTGCCCCTTAGTATTTATAGGTGTAAAATAATGGGTAAATAGGGGGTTGTAAAGATGAAAAGAATATTATTAACGATATTAGTGTTATCAGTTGCAAGCATATGTTATGCGGCAGATGAAACAGAAGAGATAACCCTTACTACATATTATCCTGCACCTTATGGGGAGTATGATGAGCTTAGAACCTCCAAGATGGTAGTGGGAGAAAACTTTTCTATGCCGCAGAATACAGGGGATCTTTTGGTAGAAGGTAAGGTAGGTATAGGAACAGACAGACCCCAGGGGGCACTTGATTTGCAATCGACAACAAGTGTTTTTCTTCCTCCAAGAATGACTGAGACAGAAAGAGACAATATTCCAAGCCCACCGGCAGGTTCGATTATTTATAATATTAATGACGAAGTGTTGAATTATCATAATGGGACAGAATGGAGAAGTATAAGCGAAGAGCCTGCCTGCAGCGGTATTTCGGAATCCGGGGTTGCGAATATAGCAGCTGGCGAAACCATGGTTACAGTAAATTTTACTAAAAGTTACACGAATATACCAACTGTGGTCGCTACCCCCAGTTCAACCCCGGTTATAGATGACTGTGTTATGGTTTTTATATGCGAATTAACAAACGAGCATGTTATGTTTGATGTAGATGTGCACACTGGTGCCTCAGATTATTTCCATACAAATATAGCAGACAATGCAGCTATTCATTATATAGTGATTTCTAATGATTAAAATTCATTAAAAAACGTACCCCAAAGCAATAAGGGTAGAATGTAATTTCACAATTGTATTATAATGGCAAAGAAGGGTAGATTATTACACTCTAATATTTTTTTTATTCTACTCAACAAATATCTTTGCGCAACAATGAAAAGCAGTTTAAATAGATGTGGGTATGAATATATGAAGAGCAGAGAGCCCAGCTTAACCGCTGGGTTTTTTATTTACAGGGCAAGGTAAATATGCTATATTAACGTCTGCGGGCGGTTGGCGCAGCTGGTTAGCGCGTTTGCTTGACATGCAAAAGGTCGGAGGTTCAACTCCTCTACCGCCCACCATTTTGGATAATCCGCAGATAAATACAAAAGGCGCATAACTTTTTAAGTGATATGCGCCTTTTTCTTAAAAATACTTTTTAAGCTGGATGAGGAGTATGCGGTGGCCACGGTTCTTTGCGTTGGTCAATGACAAAACAGCTACCGGATATTTTTTTTGCTTTTTTCTTGACCTCAGCAGCTATATTGGTTACCTCGCCATAAGAGGATATAGGCCTTATCATATTGCTTATGCCCGCAAGAGATATAGTCATGATCGGGAATTTTATTATCTCATCACCATGGCGCGCTTTTTCCTCTATATAACCCCGGCCAAGGTCTTCATTAGCATATAATAGCCTTATACGTTTATCGAATTCATTAGTTATATAGCTGCTGATTTTTTCCGTTCTTTCGGGTATTGTAAGCAATATAAAATCATCCCCTCCTTCATGGCCTATAAAATCATCGTTAGAACCATTTTTTTGTATAGCCTCTTTAAATATTCCAGCAGTAAGCTCTATGGCCTTGTCGCCTTTGTGTATACCGTATTTGTCATTAAATGCCTTGAAATTATCCAGGTCACAGTAAATGACAGTAAATTTTTCATTTTTCGCTATACGTTTTTCCACACGTTCCTGGATTATAATATTACCGGGCAGCTTAGTCAGCGGGTTGGCGTTTTCGGCTTTTAGGCGCATTTTTTTAAGTTCTATGGCCATTAAATTAAATGTATCAGAAAGCTCTTCGAGCTCATCATTTGTGTCCATGTGAATTTTTAAATTTAAATCGCCGCCAGCTATTTCTTTTGTTGCGGTATTAAGCAATGATATGGGTGTTGTTACCCGCCTTGACAATATGATACCAAAAAATATTGACGAGATGGCAACCATTGCTACGGTAAGAATCAGAGGCGCATACACTTGTTTAAGGGCCTCCTGCATGTTGCCAAGAGAGATATCAAGACGCCCAACATAAAATGGGCCATCATTTGACTTTATTGGGATATATAGCGTAAGGGATCTTGTAGCTTTATCTATATATGTGTCTATGCCCTTTGCGGATGTTGTACCCTGAATCGCCTGCTTGATTTGAGTTAATTCTGCAGCTGAGGCCTGCTTGTCCGTATATATTTTATTGGTAGATGCCTTTATAGCCCCATCAGCGGAGTATACATAGGCAGCATCAAAAAGCCCGGACTGGGTTAATGAGTTTAAAGAGCCATGAAGTGTTTTACTGATATCATCCTGCGCATTAAGCTCGTTTAAAGATTTCTGCACAGCGTTTTTTAATATCTGGGCGGTTAATTTAGCGCGCAAAGAGTTAAAAATAGTAATCATATGCAGCTGATTTTGAACCTGTATCGCCGCAAAAGCGCTCATAAGAACTATGGCAAATATGATGATAGATGTTGTGATTCTATTTTTTAAAGTAACGCGCATGCATCTTCCCAGATTAAATTACACTTATTCTACTATAAAGTATATATAATGTCAATACTCATAGATAAAGAGTCCTAGTATTTATTGACAAAGCATAGGTTTTTTGGTATATTACGCTAAACAAGTTGTGCAACAAGGTGCCGGGATGGCGGAATTGGCAGACGCCTTGGACTTAAAATCCAATGGGTAGTAATGCCCGTGCCGGTTCAAGTCCGGCTCCCGGCACCACGAAACACCCCCTGCGCCTGAGCGCAGTGAATGATACAGGGTCAAAAGTGTCGCGCAGCTGCTAAAAGGAAAACATGGAATTAGAAACATTAAGGCATAGCACAGCGCACGTTATGGCGCATGCTGTAAAAAGTTTATGGCCGGATATCAAGATAGCGATAGGCCCTGCCATATCCGATGGATTCTACTATGATTTTGATAAAAAAACCCCGTTTTTACCAGAGGACCTTGAAACCATTGAAAATAAAATGAAGGAGATTATAGAGCAGGATCATAGGTTTGTAGAAAAGAAAGCTAGCAAGGCACAGTCGCGGAAACTTTTTAAAAACGAACCATACAAACTCGAGTTAATAGAAGATATCCCTGAAAAAGAGTTAACCATTTATTCTGACGGTGATTTTTATGACCTGTGCAAAGGCCCGCACATATCTTCAACAGGCGCAATAAAGGCGTTCAAGTTATTAAGTATAGCAGGCGCTTATTGGCGGGGCAGTGAAAAACGCCCAATGCTTCAAAGGATATATGGCACGGTTTTTTTTACAGATAAAGAACTTAAGCGGCATTTGTATTTAATTGAAGAGGCCAAGAAGCGGGACCACAGAAAGATTGGACGCGAGCTCGGATTGTACCTGACAGATGATTCTGCGGGTGCAGGCCTTATAATCTATCAGCCCAAGGGCGCCCTCTTGAGAACAATTATAGAAGACTGGGAAAGAAAGGAACACTTAAAAAGAGGCTACGATCTTATAATCAGCCCGCATATATATAAATCAGATATATGGATTCGCTCAGGCCACTATGAATTCTATAAAGAGAATATGTATATGTTCAAAGTGGAAGATGAGGAATACGCTGTAAAGCCCATGAATTGCCCCGGACATATGCTTGTTTATGGATCAAAGACGAGGAGCTATCGCGAGCTTCCTCTTAGGTTTTTTGAATTAGGTACTGTATACCGAAACGAAAAAAGCGGTGTATTGCACGGCCTGCTGAGAGTAAGGGGTTTTACACAGGATGACGCGCATATATTCTGCCTGCCCGAACAGCTAAAAGCAGAGATAAAGGATGTTTTGGATTTTGTAATTTACGCGCTTGGGGTGTTTGGTTTTTCCGATTACGCTGTTGAGATAAGTACGCGCCCTGAAAAATCTATAGGAAGTGATAAAGACTGGCAGGACGCTACATCCGCCCTGACAGAGTCTTTGGATGAAAAGGGCATGCTTTACACAATAAATGAAGCTGACGGCGCGTTTTATGGGCCAAAAATAGACGTTAAATTAAAAGATTCACTTAACAGGGCGTGGCAGTGCGCTACCATACAATGTGATTTTGCCATTCCGGAGAGGTTTGGTTTGGAATATATAGCGCGGGATGGAAGCAAAAAAAGGCCTGTTATGATACACAGGGTTATACTGGGTTCCATGGAACGTTTTATAGGGGCCCTTATAGAGCATTATGCTGGCGCTTTCCCGTTGTGGCTTTCGCCTGAGCAGATAAGGGTTGCCCCAATTACGGACAACCAACTTGCTTACGCTAAAAAGATTTTATCAATACTATCTGAGTCGGGGTTAAGAGCCAAAATTGATTCCAGAAACGAGACTATAGGATATAAGATACGCGAAGCCCGTTCAGAGAAGATCCCGTACATGCTTATCGTTGGCCAAAAAGAAGAACAGGCAGCAACCGTTGCTGTAAGAAGCAGGCAAAAAGGCGATGAAGGCCCAGTTACGCTTAATCAGTTTATAGAGAGAGCAAAAACGGAAACTAACAATAAGAGTTAACTTCAGAAGGGAGGGGATTATTATACAAAATCGTTTAAGAGTAAACGAGCAGATCAGAATAAGCGAAATAAGAGTGATAGGAGCAGAAGGCGAGCAGCTTGGCGTTATGACTCCGCAGGCCGCCTTGGCTAAGGCGCGTGAGGCAGACTTCGATTTGGTTGAGGTTGCCCCTACATCAAGGCCCCCTGTTTGCAGGATAATGGATTACAGTAAGTTTAAATATGATCAGGAAAAAAAAGAAAAAGAGGCAAGAAAACGCCAGCATATAATAAAGATAAAAGAGGTAAGATACAAGGCCACGATAGAAGAACATGATTACCAGACCAAACTTACCCACATAAAGGACTTTCTTCTAAGTGGCAACAAGGTAAAGGTTAGCCTGCGATTTCGAGGCAGGGAAATTGCCCATCAGGAAACAGGCAGGGCACTTATGCAGAGGGTAATTAAAGATATAACCGGTGTGGGTGAAGCAGAAAAGCCGCCATCAAAAGAAGGCCATTTCTTGAACATGGTGCTTAACCCTAAATAAATGAGCCCCCCTGCTTTCTTGCGAAAGCAAGAAAGGGGGCGAATTTACCCTGAGAATGCAAAGCATGCGAAGGATCTAATAGTCTTAGATTCTTCGCTTAGGTCAGAATGGCAAAAGCACATAAGTTACGCATAAATTTATAATAGGAGATTATTATGCCAAAATTAAAGACAAGAAAATCTGTTAAGAAACGTATAAAGGTTACTAAGCGGGGCAAGGTGAAAGTGAAAAAGTCTTTCTCGGGCCATCTTTTAACCGGTAAAAACAGAAAACGAAAACGTCATCTAAAGAAAAAGAGAGTTTTAACAAAAACAGAATCCGCTAAACTGCGCAAAATGATTCATTGAGCACGCGGTTGGCAAAGTGGCTACAAACAAAATAAGGAGTGATATATGGCAAGAGTAACACACGGTGTCTCATCAAGGAAGAGAAGAAAAAGGACATTAAAGGCCGCCAAAGGTTACAGGGGAGGCCGCAGCAAGCTGTACAGGACAGCTAAAGAAACCGTTGCCAGGGCCAGGGCCTATTCATACAGGGATAGAAAGGTGAAAAAGCGCGATTTCCGTTCTTTATGGATAGCCAGAATAAACGCGGCATGCAGGTTAAACGGCATAAAGTATTCAGAGTTTATCGATGGGTTGACTAAATCGAAGGTGCTTATAAACAGAAAAGTATTGGCAGAGCTGGCTGTATCGCATAAAACCGCTTTTAAAAAATTAGTCGATATCGCTAAACATAAAAAATAATAAAGTGTTCACACACTAATCGCATGCGCAAACACAAACTACAGCCCCCGCAGGTCATAGTATTAAGCTTCCTTGCCGTTATAGCATTAGGGACAATACTATTAAGTTTGCCCGTCTCTACGGTTGCAGGGCAACGGATAAGCCCTATTGACAGCCTCTTTACCGCTACAAGCGCGGTATGCGTCACAGGCCTTACCGTCCATAATACAGGTACTTTTTTTTCTGTTTTTGGAAGGATTGTCATGCTTTGTTTGATACAAGCAGGCGGATTAGGTATTATGACATTTTCTACAATGTTTGCTATTCTTTTAGGGCGCAGGCTTTCATTATCTGAGAATATAACAATCAAAAGCGCTTTAAGCCATACAAGGATAGAGGGATTAAGTAAGCTTGTTCTTTATATCGTCTTGTTTGCGTTCACTGTCGAGATTATTGGTGCTGCGCTGTTGTATATCAGGTGGTCACAGATTTTTAACTGGGGAACAACCGTAACGGTGGAACGGGCAATATTCCATTCTGTGTCAGCTTTCTGCAATGCGGGATTCTCGCTTTTTTCACAAAGCATAGAGGTTTTTTCAAAAGACGTTGTTGTAATATCTGTATTTTCCATGCTTATTATAATCGGCGGCTTGGGGTTCGTTGTTTTTGCGGACATACCAAAGCTTAAATTTTGGAGAAAGGACAGAAGGCTTATATTATCCCGTATCAGCCTGCAGACAAAAGTAGTACTCTTGGTTTCATTTTTTCTTATCATAGCAGGCGCATTGGCAGTTTGGTTTTTTGAAAATGATTTTGCCCTGCGAGGCATGGGCCTGAAAGAAAAAATAACGTCATGTCTTTTTACATCCATTACGACTCGCACAGCAGGATTTAATGTTCTTGGCACAGCGTCACTTAGGCCTGTTACGCTGTTTATGATTATAATGCTTATGTTTATAGGGGCATCCCCGGGCTCAACCGGAGGAGGCATTAAAACAGTTACACTTGGAATTATTATAGCTTCATTTTATTCAATGTTTCGAAACAGGGACAGGATAACTATTTTTAAAAAGACAATACCAAAGGAGACATATCGGCGTGCTGCCGTTATAGCCTTTCTCGCTTTAGGTGTTGTACTGTTAGCAACTTTTCTGCTTTCTGCCACAGAAAGCGTGCCGGCACATAGTAGCCATTATTTTCTAAGTATGCTGTTTGAATCAACATCGGCTTTCGGGACAGTAGGCCTGTCAATGGGCATTACGCCGACACTTACGGATTGGGGCAAGATTATTATAATCTTTACAATGTTTATAGGTAGGGTGGGGCCGCTTACTCTCGCGCTTGCTATAGCAATGAGAAGCGAAAAAGTGGAGTACCGTTATCCGGAAGAAAAGTTGATGGTTGGTTAGGTTGGTAAACCGCAATCGGTAATTAATAAAATTACGAATTGCGAATTATAAAATTACAACATAAGGAGTGAAAAGATGCGACAATTCGCTGTGATAGGGTTGGGAAGATTCGGGTCAAGTGTGGCTAAGACCTTAAGTGAAAAAGGTTATCAGGTCCTAGCAATAGATATAGCTGACGATAAAGTGCAGGATTTTTCAGAGATTGCCGCGCAGGCAGTCTGTGTTGACGCCACTGATGAAAAGGCCTTAAAGGCGGTTGGGGTGGATTCTGTGGACGTAGCTGTAGTAAGTGTTGGCGACAATATAGAGGCATCTGTTCTTATAACGCTTGTGCTTAAAGAAATCGGTATTAAAGAGGTTGTTGCCAAGGCGGTTACAGAGGAGCAAGGCAAAGTGCTGGAGAAGGTAGGGGCTGACAGGATTGTATTCCCTGAAAGGGATATGGGTATTCGTGTGGCCAACTCTCTTACCTCACCCAAGGTAAGCGAACATATAGATCTTTCCTCCGCCTGCAGTATTATAGAGATAAAAGCGCCAAAAGATTTTGTAGGCAAAAGCCTTAAGCAGTTAAGCGTAAGGGTAAAATATGGGCTTAATATTGTCGCCATAAAAAGTATCGATGAAACAGGCACCGAGTCGATAAATACCACCCCCGAGGCTGATTACAAAATAAAGGCGCTTGATAAGCTTATGGTGGTAGGCCCCAATGAGAACATAGAAAAGCTTAAGCAGAAAGAATAAATACGTGAAAGCGCGCTTAAAAGAAATAGAAATACAGGCCTTATTCGAAATAGACGCGGCCTCTACGCAACAGGCCCTTGAAGGGATACGCGCAAAATATTTAAGCAGAAAAGGCGTTTTATCCCAGCTTTATAAAGAACTCGGTTCGGTTGATGAGAAGGACAGGCCCATGATCGGGCAGGGAATAAACAGGCTTAAAGCGATATTTGAGCAGGATATAAAACAAAGAGTACATGAGCTTTACGGTAAAACAGGCTTGACAGAAAGCGAAGTATTTGATGTTACCATGCCTGGCGTTTGTCCTGAGATAGGTAAAAAGCACCCAATAACAAAAACAATAGATGATATATGCGGGGTTTTTTCCCGCATGGGCTTTGCTATCATAGAAGGCCCTGAGATAGAGACTGAATTTAATAATTTCGAAGCGCTTAATATACCGCTTGATCACCCTTCGAGGGACACATTCGATACTTTTTATCTAGACACAGAAAATTTTGAAACAGACCCACAGAAAAGGCGCCTCTTAAGGAGCCACACATCCCCGGTGCAGATTCGGTATATGCAAAATCACAAGCCGCCTTTTTCAATTGCTGTGCCTGGCACGGTTTTCAGGCCCGACGCTACGGATGCGAGCCACTCTTTTATGTTCCATCAGATCGAGGGGCTGGTTGTTGGGGATGGGATAAATTTCGCTAATCTTAAATGGGCTTTATTTGAATTTGCAAGGCAATATTTCGGTGAATTGACAAAGGTCAGGTTCAGGCCGCATTTTTTCCCGTTTACAGAGCCGAGCGCCGAAGTGGATGTATCCTGCATAATTTGCGCAGGCCAGGGCTGCAGGGTATGCTCTCAAAGCGGCTGGCTTGAGATACTCGGCGCGGGCATGGTAGATCCCAATGTTTTCAATAAGGTCAATATAGATTCTGAAAAATACAGCGGGTTTGCATTTGGCATGGGGGTTGAAAGAATTGCCATGTTGAAATATGGTATTGATGATATACGGCTTTTTTATGAGAACGACCTAAGGTTTTTAAGGCAGTTTTAATTATGAAAATATCATACGAATGGCTTAGAGAATATGTTAATACCAAGGTAAGCCCGGAGACCCTTGCCAATTGGCTTACCATGGCAGGCCACGAGGTTTCTTTAATAGAACATAATAAAGGCGATGTTGTTTTTGACATAGAGGTTACACCAAACAGGCCGGATTGTCTTTCTCATATAGGTATAGCGCGCGAAATATCTGCAGCGACAGGGAAGCCTTTTAAATTTGCGCGCGCCAAACTTTTAAAGGCACCGCAGGAAAAGAGAGGATTTAGGATTGTCAGAGAAAATAAGGCAATGTGCCCTTTCTATACTATGCGGGTTATAAGAAATATTAAGGTAGCCCCTTCCCCGCAATGGATTGCTAAAAAGATAAGCTCAATAGGGCTTCATCCTATAAATAATATAGTGGATGCGACAAATTTTGTGCTTTTTGAAACAGGTCACCCATTGCACGCCTTTGATTTGGATAAACTTTCAGGAAACGAAATAATAATAAGAAACGCGAGAGCGAATGAATCTATTGTAACAATAGACGATATTGAAAGAAAACTAAAACCCAATATGCTGGTCGTAGCCGATAAATCAAGACCTGTTGCCATAGCGGGCATTATGGGGGGTAAAGACTCGGCCATAACAGGCGCAACAAAAAATATTCTTTTAGAAAGCGCGTATTTTGATCCAATAAGCATAAGAAGGACATCCTTAGCGCTTGGGCTTTCCACTGATTCAAGCTATCGCTTTGAAAGGGGCACTGATTTGGAAAACGTTGTGCCTTCATCAAACAGAGCAGCCTCTCTTATATGCGATATTGCAAAAGCAGGTATCGGCGGGTTTTTAGAGTCAGCGGATAAAGCGCAGTCTCCTGCGAAGATAAACCTGCGTGTGCCATATCTTAACAAAATACTTGGAACCTCTCTTAAGCCGGCAGAGATAAGGCATATACTCGCAAGGCTCGGCTACAGAGTAAAAGGGGTTTCTGTCTTGGAGGTTATACCGCCTTCATATCGCAGCGATACTACAAGGGAGGCGGATCTTATAGAAGAGGTTGCGAGGATATATGGGTATGATAACATCAATTCCGTTCCAGCTTCGATAATTACAACATGCCAGGACGATAACCTCAAGGATTTTATCGCAAAGCGTAATGCGGCAAAGGAAACACTTGTATCGTCAGGTTTCAACGAAGTGGTCTCTTACAGCCTTATCAGCAAAGATCTGTTAAAGGATATGCTATGGACTGATGAAGGTTTTATTAAAATTAAAAACCCATTAAGCAAAGAACAGGAGATTATGAGGCCCTCGCTTCTACCGGGTATAATCAAGGCATCGGCTTATAATACGAGCAGACAGGTATATGATATCAAGCTGTTTGAATTGTCCAATATATATTTCAAGGAGGCCAAAGAATACAGAGAAGAGCCATATCTTGCATTGGCATTGTACGCAAAAGCAAATACTTTAAATCAAAAAGGTATTTTAGAACAGGGTTTTTTCCGGTTAAAGGGCGTTATCCTGAATCTGGCAAAAACGCTTGGCGTAAAAAATCTTAAGCTTGAGAAGATAACATCCAACCTGTTGGATGAGGACAGGTCAATAGCTGTTCTTTCAGGCAGCGTCATGCTTGGCTTAATGGGTAGATTAAAAGATAATATAACTGCCGTTTTCGGCATCACAGGTTCTTTGTTTGTTGCTGAGATAGACTTCAGGCAGCTTGTCTTGTCAGCACACCCAGAACGATATTATAAGCCCCTGCCGCGTTTTCCATATGCATATCGTGATGTTTCCTTTGCAATAGGGGTTTTGGTTGAGTATAAGGAAATAGAGGCACTGATAAAACGTGTCGGAGGCAATCTCGTAGAAGAAATAGAATTATTAAGTGAATATCGCGGAAAGCAGATAGAGGCAGGGAAAAGAAGCCTGGCTATACGTGTCATCTTTCGCTCTAAAGACAAAACATTGACAGAAGAAGAGATCGGTTCAGCTGATGCTGCGATACGAAGCGGGATTGAGAAAACTTTTAACGCGGTTTTGCGTTAAGGCTTGATTTATATTTTGTAGCGTGATATATTAAATGCAGCCCTGCTGTGTGCGTGGCTTTTCGGTGAAACTTTGAGCCAACACCTTTATATCGGGAGCTTAACTTCATGAGCGGATGGCACGCCCTCTTAACAGAGAGAAGCCTTTGAAACTTGTGAGAGAGCACCCACCTTACTATAAGGGTTCAAAGTGCATCATTTGTCCGGCACGTGCGGGGTTTTTATCAGAGTGATCCCTCTAGAGGTTAATGCCATGGACTTATTCCAGCAAAATGACCAACCGCCTAAAAAAGACTCCCCGCTCGCCTTTCGCATGAGGCCAAGAAGCCTCAATGAATTTATAGGCCAACAACATATCGTAGGTTCCGGTAAACTTTTAAACCGCACAATTGAAGCAGACAGGGTCGCGTCTTTTATTTTTTATGGACCGAGCGGGGTTGGGAAAAACTGCCTTGCTCACATAATAAGCAATATAACAAAAAGCCATTTCGCGCAGATAAACGCGGTGTCATCCAATGTTTCAGATATGCGCAAGCTTATAGAATCAGCAAAAAACAGGCGTGTAGTAGCGGATAAAAAAACAATACTGTTTGTTGATGAAATACACCGTTTCAACAAGGCACAGCAGGATGTGCTGATGCCCTATATTGAAGAAGCGGATATTACGCTTATAGGCGCTACAACCCATAATCCGTTTTTCTATATCGTACCTGCTCTTATATCGCGCTCACTTGTTTTTGAACTAAAGCCCCTAAATGAAAATGAAATAAGAGAGATACTTCTTAATGCCTTACAGGACAAGGACAGGGGTCTTGGCGGCAAGAACATAAAGATAGATGATAAGGCACTAACTTTTCTCGCCAAGGTTTCTGATGGTGACGCGCGAAGGGCATTGAATGCGTTGGAAATCGGCGCATTGACAACGCCTGCCGATAAAAATGGATACGTAAATTATACATTAGAAGTAGCACAGGAATCTGTACAAAAAAAAGCCGTTGTATATGATAAAGATGAAGACAGCCATTACGATACCATATCAGCATTTATAAAATCCATGCGTGGCTCAGACCCTGATGCCGCGTTATACTGGCTTGCCAAGATGTTATATGCCGGCGAGGACCCCCGTTTTATCGCAAGGCGTATTGTTATATGCGCATCAGAAGATGTTGGAAACGCAGATCCTCAGGCGTTGGTTGTTTCCAATGCCGCGCTAAATGTAGCTGAATTTGTGGGCATGCCGGAGGCGCGTATACCGTTAGCACAGGCAACGGTTTATATAGCCGCTGCGCCAAAATCAAATGCTTCCTATTTAGGCATTGAAAAAGCCCTATCAGATGTAAAGGATGGCCGTACGCTTGAAGTGCCCGCGCACCTTAAAGACGCAAGCTACAAAGGCGCTAAGCAGCTTGGCCGCGGTGAAGGTTATAAGTATGCCCATGATTATAAGGACCATCATGTGGCGCAGGACTATCTTCCGCAGGCAAGAAAATACTATGAGCCTACGGAAATGGGCTATGAAAAGCAGATAAAGCAGTATCTGTCCAGACTAAAGCGGGATATATCTTAGAAAAGCTCTTGACTTAAACCTTTATTTGGTGTATACTTACTATACAAATGACCCCGAGGGTCTTTATTTTACAATTAATAATATAGTCTTTTAATAAGCTAATAATATGATGAAAGGTGAATGTGTTTAAATATTTAAAGAATATAATATGTGTTTTAACAGTTCTATGTATAATACATACACATAGCACTGTTTTTGCCTGCCCAGACTTATTGAGGCAAACGGCAACACATGCCACTGAGAAGGCTCGGCAGGATATTGAGCAAGAAATTCACAGAGGCAGGCCGAATCAACAGGATGCGCCTGCTCTCATTGCGCTTGAAGATGCAAGCGTGTGCCAAAAGGGTATTACAATAACAGAGAGCTATGCACGGATAGGTAATATCTTTCTTCTAAAACCCGGAACACCGGAATCTGTTATAGCCAATGACCGTGATCAGGAATCAATCGTAATAGTGTTGGAGGGGCTGTCGTTTCATCCACAGACAGACCGGGATAGAGGTAACATAGTAGATTATGTATATGGACAGGGCACAATTGCTTTAATAATGGCTTTACAGGCACTTAGAGAGCAGTTAGGCGCAGAGGAATTTAATAAGCTTATATTTTTAGACGCAGGCGCAGGCACAGGCATTCTTTCAATTGTAGCAGCAAAACTGGGGGCCGGAAGTGTTGTTGCAATAGAGGATGAAAGTGAATTCGAGCAATTGTCTGAGCGCGAACGCACTAACCCTGAAGCGCCCAATACGGTCAGCCAGCCCTATATCCAGCTTATACAGGATAATATACGTTTAAATGGTGTAGAGGACCGGGTAATTGCAAGGAATCAGGATCTATGGACTCTGGGGCCGGACAGCTATCCTGAACAGCCAAATGTTCTAATGCTTAATATGAGGGGTTTCGCGTCGCGCTTAGCGGGCAGAATACTTCACAGCATAAAAGCAAGATATGCATTTATTGCAGGTGAGCCAAAGAACAAATTAGATGAATACCACTTTATGATCCCCGAAGGCGTAAGGATTAAAACGTTCAGCACGCCCAATAGCTTTCAAAAAGAATTAGAAAGGGAGGGCATTGGAATTACAGCTTTTGGCCAGGTTCTTTTTGCAGATTGGTGGCCTGCTTTAGTATATGGATTGCAATCAAACCCCGAAGGAAGGCAAGGAAAAACCTCTTCCGCAGGGGAAGACCCGGTGATTGAGTCGCTGCGCCGTGTGCCGATAGGGGATTTAGCATATAACCTATCTGCAACTACAGCAAACAGGGGTTTGACGCAAATGACAAGTCCGCCGGATAATAGACAACACGATATGGTAGATATCAGGGATTTTGGGTTATCGACAGCAGCAACATATCCTTTTTTAAGGCGCGCTATAGCAGAGGATCTCCGCACAGTAGATGCGTGGTTACGGCAAAGAGGGATGTGTTTGCATATAGGAGATGCTTTGCGTACGCTCGAAATACAGCAAAAACGTAAAGATGATTTTATCAGAAAAGAAAGTGTAGGGTTGTCCGGGGAAGAGTTAAAAAAGTTGCTAAAAAAGGCAGAGACGCATTTTTCTGATGCGCATCCTACTGCCCCGCATCTTTCAGGAGGCGCCTTTGATATAGAGATATGGCAGATTGCTACTGGTAAGCGCATAGCATCAAAGGCTTGGGAGGCCTTTGGGCAGAGACGCGATTTGACCGTGGAAGCAGATAGGCAGATGTATGATATGTCACTTAATGTGTCTTATAAGCCTGTTGAAGACTATATGAAAGAAACAGCGACACCCTTGGATGCAAGAATTATGTTACTTGCAGGGAACAGAAGGTTGCTGTGTAATCTTTTAACGCGTAGTACGGATGAAGGCGGTATATTGGCCCCTGGCCATACATTTTATGCTCATCCCCATGAGTTTTGGCATTTTGGTAGAGGGGACCGCGCTTCCGGTGTATTTTATGGTGTTAATGCATATTATGATATGGTGAACCCGGAAATTATAGAGCAATTGGTTATCAGAAAATCCTCTTCTTCAGGCACTACGCCAGAGACATTTACAATAAATCTAAGAAATCATATCCATAGAGAGCTCTCTACCGCTGCTTAAAGATACAAATCAGCCACAGCCACAATAATCCTACTTAAATAGTTATATATAACACATGTTTTATTAAATTATTGTTGACAAAAAAAGTATAATATGATAAATTACTAAAAAGATTTACAGCAATAGGATCAAAATTAAGGGGCGCTATGTCGAATATATATGAAGATATTACTAAAACAATAGGTAATACCCCGTTGGTGCGTATCAACAGGATAGATACTTTTGGAGCAGAAATTCTTGCCAAGCTTGAGAGTTTTAATCCGCTATCCAGTATCAAGGACAGGATAGGCGTTGCTATGTTAGAGGATGCTGAAAGAAAAGGTCTTATTAAAAAAGGTTCCACAATTATAGAGCCTACCAGTGGCAACACGGGCATTGCTCTTGCTTTCGTTTCTGCAGTAAAAGGGTATAAGCTTATTCTTACAATGCCTGACACAATGAGTATTGAAAGACAAAAACTGCTAAAGCTTTTAGGCGCGGAAATTATACTTACCCCAGGTGATAAGGGTATGAAAGGGGCTGTAGAACGGGCAGAAGAGATTATAAATAAGACTAAAGATATTTTTATGCCGCAGCAGTTCAAAAATCCTGTAAATCCGCAAATACATAGGGAAACCACAGCAAAAGAGATCTTAGCAGACACAGATAAGAAAGCTGATTTTTTTGTAGTAGGGGTTGGCACAGGAGGCACATTAACAGGTGTTGGCGCTGTTCTAAAGAGGCAGATACCAGAGATTAAAATAGTAGCAGTAGAACCAGAAGATTCGCCTGTTTTATCAGGAGGCAGCCCCGGGTCGCATAAGATACAGGGAATAGGGGCAGGGTTTGTTCCAGATGTCCTTGATAAGAATTTAATAGACGAAATAATAAGAGTTAAGAATGAAGATGCAAAGAGAGCTGCACAGGACCTGGCTAAAAATGAAGGTATATTAGCGGGTATCTCAAGCGGTGCGGCCCTGTTTGCGGCAATAGATGTTGCTAAAAGACCTGATAGCAAGGGTAAGCGTATTATAGTAATACTGCCTGATACCGGAGAGCGCTATCTTAGCACAGATCTTTTCGATTAACTCCTGAGGCGAGTGAGCATGGTATGCGAAATGCCTGGTTTTAAAACTTTATTATATATTAACCTGCTATAAATAATTTAGAAAAGGAGATGTGGGATGGCAAAGACTTATGCTCAAATTAATGAAAAGATAAAACAAGGTAAAGCTGTTGTAGTAACAGCCGAGGAAATAATAGGTATTGTTGAAAAGGAGGGCATAAAAAAAGCTGCCCAGAGAATAGACGTTGTCACGACAGGTACATTCGGACCAATGTGCTCCAGTGGGGCCTATTTCAATGTGGGCCATACAAAGCCAAAGATAAAGATTGGCGGCGGCAAAGCTACATTAAATGACGTACCTGCCTACGCAGGTTTCGCGGCAGTTGACCTTTATATAGGAGCTAGCGTGTCTTCGGAAGATGACCCCAAAAACAGGGTATTCCCCGGTAAATTTGAGTATGGCGGCGGCCATGTGATAGAAGATCTTGTGGCAGGCCACGATATAAGGTTATCAGCGACATCCTATGGCACAGACTGCTACCCGAGGAAGAAACTCGATACATACATAAATATCAAGGATTTAAATGAAGCAGTGCTTTTTAACCCGCGAAACAGCTATCAGAATTATAATGTTGCTGTAAATCTTCGTAAAGAGAAAACCATATATACCTATATGGGCATATTGAAACCTGATATAGCGAACGCGCATTATTGTTCAGCAGGACAGCTTTCGCCTCTTTTAAATGACCCTTATTATAAGACGATAGGAATAGGAACAAGGATATTTCTTGGAGGTGGGCAGGGTTATGTGGCTTGGCATGGCACACAGCATAATCCAAGCGTAAAACGAAAAGCAAACGGCGTGCCCCAGGCGCCCGCAGGCACAATAGCTGTTATAGGGGATTTGAAACAAATGAAAAAGGAGTGGTTGCGCGGCATATCATTCGAGGGCTATGGCGTAAGCCTTGCAGTCGGCCTTGGTATACCGATACCCATACTTAATGAAGAAATATTACAATATACTGCTGTCAAGGATGAGGATATATATGCCCAGATAGTTGACTATTCCAATGATTATCCTAATGGCATAGCAAGCTCTCTCGGAGAGGTAAACTATGAGCAGTTAAAATCAGGTAGCATCAAACTGAAGGGTAAAGATGTGCCGACAGCGTCGCTGTCAAGCTACGCAAAGGCAAAGGTGATTGCGGAAGAGCTTAAAGAATTGATATTAAAGGGCAGGTTCTTTCTTGGTGAGCCGGTAGCGTTGCTTCCATCAGCGGATTCAGGCATAAGTTTTAGGCCTTTGAAAGAAAGGCCGATAGGCATCAACACATAAAATCAGGAGGGCGTATGAATAAGATAAAGATATCAATCGTTTTATTTATGGTGGCAGCTGTTTTGGTGACTGTGTTTGCTGCCAGCGGCAGGTCAACTGCAGGTGAGACGTCGACCACAGCACTTGATGCAAAGCTCGATAAAATAGTCAGTAACCAGGAACAGATATTGCAAAAACTTGATGATATGGCAGCGCAGATACAAATAGTCAAGATAAGGGCAACACGTTAGTCAAGGAGCAACGATTTGAAAATATCTCGCAAACTTTGTTACGGGTTGAGGGCAATGATATCCCTGGTCTTTCATTACCAAGCAGGGTATATATCAGCAAAGGATATTTCTAATTCAGAGTCAATACCGTTGGATTATCTAGAGCAGATCCTTAATAAGCTTAAACAGGCAGGCCTTGTAAAAACAACAAGAGGCCCCCACGGAGGTTACGCGCTGTCGCGCACGCCATCCAGCATAAAGATTAAGGATATTATGGATGTACTTGATGCAAGCTCTTATTTAACAGATTGTCTTAATGGTAAAGCAAAACAGGTCTGCAACAGGGTGGATTCCTGTTCCACAGAGCCATTTTGGCAGATGCTCGACAAGGCTATACAGAGTATAGCAGAATCAACAAGCCTGAAAGATCTTTCAGAAAAAAATCCTAATAAGGCAGTAATCAAACACAGTTATTTATTCCAGATTTGACAATAATAGGCAAAGCTCTTGACCTTTTGAGGTAATTGTGGTAAAATCAGCAGAATCGCAGATAGAAAACAAAACAAGGATCAGAAAAAAGATCTTAGCAAAACTATGGATGCAAGACAAAGCCGAACGTGTTGTTAAGAGTGATAAGATAAAAAGGAGGCTTTTTAAGGAGAACTGCTTTAAGAATGCCGAATCCGTTATGTTTTATGTGTCAAAATCCTATGAGGTTGATACAGCTAACATGATAGAAGAGGCGCTTAAGAAAGGTAAACGAGTAATAGTGCCAGTGACTAACCCTAAGGAAAAAAAATTGATCCCTTCAGAGATAAAATGCCCAAACAAAGACCTTGCTAAAGGCCTTTTCGGCATACGAGAACCTAAGAAAGAATGTATAAAAGCCGTGAACATAAAAGATATAGATATGGTAATAGTGCCAGGCATTGCTTTTGACGATGAAGGCAATCGCATAGGCCACGGTCAAGGCTATTTCGATAGATTCCTAAAATACCTGCCAAAGAAAACACCTACCATAGGGCTGGCATTCAAGCTCCAGCTTGTAAGAAGGATCAAGGTTCTTCCCTGGGATATACCTGTCACCAAAATTATTACTGCATAACCAGAACAGGCCCCATATAAGGGGCAATCAACAGTATGGCGCTTAATTTATTTATGTTAAGGCCGTGCTCTTAGGGGCGTTTGGATAACGCCTAAGCTGCTTGTTATCTGAAAACATGCAGGTTTAAACATAGAAAGGAACGAGGTGTACCCATGTTAGACAGCATAAATCCGATAGTCCTATCTTTTTCCGCGCTCATTACAGGCGTGGTATTTTTTGCTTTAGGGTTTTTTTTAAGTAATGTAATATCATCAAAAAAGAATACATTTGCCGGCGAAAAGGCAAAACAAATAGTAGAACAGGCGCAAAAAGAGGCGCAGAATCTTAAAAAAGAAATAGAGCTTGAGGCAAAAGACCTGAAGCTTAAACTGCGTGTTGATTTTGAACAGGAGACAAAAGACACCCGCCGGGAGCTAAAGGAACTTGAAAAGCGGCTGATGCAGAGAGAAGAAAACATTGAGCGAAAATCAGATTTGATTGACAGAAAAGAAAAAGACATAACGCAAAAAGAAAACATCATAACCCAGAAACAAGAAAGCATAATAAGCAAAGAGGAAGAGCTTGCAAGGGTCTTGGCAGAGGAGAAACAGAAGCTCCAGCGCGTTGCGGGCATGTCTTCAGATGAGGCAAAGAGGCTTCTCGTCTTAAGGATGCAGGAAGAGGCAAAGCAGGAGGCTGCGGTGACGCTTAAGAGGCTAGAGGAGCAGGTAAAGGAATCAGCTGATAAAAAAGCACGCGAAATAATAAGCTTGGCTATACAGCGTTACGCGGCAGACCATACGGTTGAGTCAACAGTAAGTGTTGTAAGCCTTCCCAGCGATGATATGAAAGGCAGAATAATTGGACGGGAAGGAAGGAATATACGTGCCCTAGAGGTTGCCACGGGAGTCGATATAATTGTTGATGACACGCCTGAAGCGGTAACCCTTTCAAGCTTTGATATAGTAAGGCGCGAGATAGCAAGGCGTACTCTTGAGAGGCTCATAGAGGACGGCAGAATACATCCCGGCAGGATAGAAGAGGTCGCGGAAAAAGTGAAAAAAGAGATGGAGATCAATATACGCGAAGAAGGTGAAAAAGCCGCCTTTGATGTGAATATTCACGGACTGCACCCTGAGATCATAAAGCTTCTGGGTAGATTAAAATATAGGACCAGTTATGGCCAGAATGCCTTACAACACTCAAAAGAAGTGGCTTATATCATGGGTGTAATGGCAGGAGAATTAAACATTGACTTTAATCTTTCAAAGAGAATAGGGCTTCTTCACGATATAGGAAAAGCCGTAAGCCATGAAGTTGAAGGAGGCCATGCCAAGATTGGCGCTGATTTAGCCCGCAAATATGGCGAAACAGAGGCAGTAATTCATGCCCTTGAAGCGCACCATCAGGATATAGAGGCAAATTCTGTGCTTGCCGTATTGGTGCAGGCGGCAGACGCGATAAGCGCAACACGCCCGGGCGCGCGCAGAGAAACCCTTGAGACATATGTAAAAAGGCTTGAAAAGTTAGAAGAAATAGCGGATATGTTTAAAGGGGTTGAGAAATCATTTGCGATACAAGCAGGCCGCGAGGTAAGAGTAATAGTGCAGCCGGATAAGATAAACGATCTTCAGGCAATAAGCATAGCAAGGGATATAACAAAAAAGATAGAAGAAAATCTTGATTATCCCGGTGAGATAAAGGTAACGGTTATACGTGAAACGCGTGCAACGGAATATGCGAGGTAGTTCTAAGTTCTATGTTCTAGGGTGTAAGTTTTAAGTTGCAAGGCAAGCGGATTTTGCAATATGCAATCCATCAGACTTAATTCTTACAACTTACCACTTACAACTAGAGGTTGATATAACGATGAATGTACTTTTGATAGGTGATATCACAGGCGCGCCCGGCAGGAATATATTAAAAGAACAATTAAAGAACATACAAAAGCAGGAATCCATTGGCTTTACTATTGCCAACGCGGAAAATGCCGCAGGAGGAAGCGGTGTAACCGAGAATATTGCTAATGAGCTTTTTTCTTATGGTATTGATGTGCTTACATCAGGAGACCATATCTGGAAGAAAAAAGAGACGGCAGAATATATTGCGAGAGAATATAGGCTTCTCCGCCCCGCTAATTATCCTGATATAGCGCCTGGTTTTGGCTGCTATGTTTTTAAAACTCGCACAGGAGAAAGCATAGGCGTTATTAATCTGATAGGCCGTGTTTTTATGCAGGCAGTGGATTGCCCTTTCCGAAAAGCAATGGAATGCGTTGAAAAGCTTCGCAAAGAGACTAACACCATATTTGTAGATATCCATGCTGAGGCGACAAGTGAAAAGGTTGCCATGGGATGGTTTTTAGATGGCATGGTCTCCTGCGTTTTCGGCACACATACTCATATCCAGACTGCGGATGAAAGATTGCTTTATAAGCATACGGCGTATATTACTGATATTGGCATGACAGGGCCGATGGACTCTGTTATAGGAAGAAAAAAAGAGCAGATATTGGAGAGATTTCTTTCCCAGATGCCCGTAAAGTTTGAAATGGCGGAAGCAGATGTGCGGATACACGGTGCCGTAGTTGAAGTTGATCTAAAAACAGGCTACGCGCTTTCTATCGAACGCCTATTAACTTAAGGCCGTTTCTCAAGCAGGCCTGCTTGAGAAACGGCCTTGAAAAAACATGACCAACACTAATAATTCAAAGAAAATCTACTCCGTAAGCGAGCTTACCAGAGGTATAAGCCTCCTTCTTGAAGATTCTTTTAAGAATGTATGGGTAGAGGGCGAGGTGTCAAATTTCACTCTTCATACATCAGGCCACTGTTATTTAAGCTTAAAAGATTCAGACAGTGTTATCGCCAGCGTTATCTTTAAACATTCAGCGGCAAAATTAAAATTCCGTATAGAAAACGGCATGAGCATTATATGCGCAGGAAGAATTGGCGTATATGGCAAGCGTGGCCAGTATCAGCTTTACATAGATAAGGCAGAACCAAAGGGAATAGGCGCGCTCCAGATAGCGTTTACGCAACTTAAGGAAAAACTCTACAGAGAGGGTTTGTTCGATGTTTCACGTAAAAAACCAATTCCGAAATTTCCGAATACAATAGGTGTAGTCACATCTCCCACCGGTGCCGCCGTAAGGGATGTCCTGAATATAATAAATAGGCGGTTTGAGAACATGCATATTATCATTTTTCCTGCCAAGGTTCAGGGAGAGGGCGCTTCGCACGAGATAATAGATGGTGTAGAATCATTCAATAGATTTAAAAATGTTGATGTTATTATAGTAGCGCGGGGCGGAGGCAGCCTCGAAGACCTTTGGGCCTTTAATGAAGAGCCTGTTGCCAGGGCAATATATAATTCAGCTATCCCTGTAATATCGGCAATAGGCCACGAGATAGACTATACAATAGCGGATTTTGTTTCAGACCTTCGCGCGCCAACCCCATCAGCGGCAGCGGAGCTTGTGGTGTGCAAAAAAGCGGACATTTTTTCAGAAATAGAGAATTGTAAAGCACGCCTCAAACAAGCGCTTGGCAATCACGTAGGTATAATGGAAAGGCATTTACAAGGTATTATGAAACGCTATGCGTTTAAACAGCCGCTATTTTTAATCGAACAATACCAGCAGTCTCTCGATGAAGGGATAAAATCTCTTTCGCAGAGCCTTAACTTTTTTGTTATAAAAAAAACGCAGATATTGGAGACAGCGCAGGCAAGGCTTAAGGCCTTAAGCCCAGTAGCTATATTGGAAAGAGGCTACAGTATTACAATGACAATGCCTGAGGCAAGGATAATAAAAGATAATACAAAAGCACAAAGCGGTACACGGATAAAAACACGACTCGCCAAAGGTGAACTTATAAGCAAGGTTGAGTAAGGCCTGCTTGCTGTATACTGAAACATTAATGCAAGGAGAAAAAACATGGTTGAACAGAAATTTGAAGACGCGCTTGAAAAACTTGAAAAGATTGTATCAGATTTAGAGAGCGGGAATTTAAATCTGGACGATGCTATTAAAAAATACGAAGAAGGAATGAAGCTGGCAGGCGTTTGCGCCAAAAAGCTCGAAGATACCAAGAAAAGAATAGAGGTGCTTGTAAAAGACTCTTCAGGAAGGATTTCAGCCAAGGATTTTAAAGAAGCAGAGTTTGAGGGCAAGCAGGCAGACGATAAACCAAAAACCACAGGCAGAAAAAAGCGCCCCCGCGGCGAAGAACTCCTGTTTTAACTTGAAGACCGTTTCTTGAGCACGGGTACCCGTGCTCAAGAAACGGTCTTGCTAAAAAACTATGGACATAAAACAGTATCTAAGAAAAAGGCAAGACATAATTGATCAAGAGCTTAACAAGCTTATCCCATCATCTAACGTACAGCCAAAGATAATATATCGGGCAATTGCCTATGCCTTAAAGGGCGGCAAAAGGATAAGGCCCATACTGTGCCTGGCTTGCGCAGAGGCGGTAGGCGCAAGGGCAAAAGATGCGCTAAAGGCTGCCTGTGCCATTGAGATGATCCATGCATATTCATTGATACATGATGATTTGCCATGTATGGATAATGATGATTACCGCAGGGGGCGGCTCACAGTCCATAAAAAATTTGGTGTTGCGCACGCTGTTCTTACAGGTGATGCTCTTTTAACAGAGGCATTTAATGTTTTTACCTGGGCAACATCTGATGACAAGATAAACATACAGATAATAAAAATTCTATCCCATGCTGCAGGCATAGCAGGCATGATAGCAGGACAAGCCGCTGATATAGAGATAAAGGATAAAGACTTTGTCATGCGGGAATATATTAATATTCATAAGACAGGCGCTTTGATAGCAGCGTCTTGTGAAATCGGAGCCATTGCAGGGCTCGCGAAAGAAAAAGACGTTCAGGCCCTGTCTAAGTTTGGTGAATACATAGGCCTTGTATTTCAACTGACGGACGATATTATTGATAATGAGGGCTCTTCAGGAATATCAGGCAGGAAAAAGACATTCGAATATGCGCAGGAATTAACAGAAACCGCAAAAAATCTTATAAAGCATTTTGGCAAACAGGCAAATCATCTTTGCCTGATAGCAGATTTTATACTAAACAGAAAAATTTAAACGTGATGAGAGTACTGGATAAAATACAATATCCAAAAGACCTAAAGGTATTGAATCGGGATGAGCTCACAAAGCTTGCCGATGAAATACGCGGTTTTATGATAGATACTGTTTCCAACACGGGAGGCCACCTCGCTCCGAGTTTAGGGGCAGTTGATTTTATCATAGCTCTGCATTATTGCCTTAACGCGCCAAAGGATAAGATAATATTTGATGTAGGTCACCAGGCATATGCTCACAAGATACTTACAGGCAGAAAAGGTCGGTTTCATACCTTAAGGCAAAAAGACGGTATAAGCGGTTTTCCTAATGTTAATGAAAGCGAGTATGATTTATTTACCGTTGGCCATGGCTCTACCTCAATATCAACAGCATTAGGCCTCTGCTGCGCGCGCGATATTCAGAAAACAGATGAAAAAATAGTTGCTGTTATAGGAGATGGTTCATTAGGGGGTGGCATGGCATTTGAGGGGTTAAATCACGCGGGCCAGCTTAAAAAAGATGTCCTGATCATTTTAAATGACAATGAATTCTCCATATCCCCGAGTGTCGGCGCGTTCAGCAAATATTTAAACCGTGTTATTACCAATCCTATGTATAACAGGGTGCGAACTGACGTGGAAAGGATTATAAGGCGTGTGCCAAAACTGGGATTCAGGCTGGCAGGCGCTGCCAGAAAATTGGAAGAGGGTTTAAAAAACCTGCTTGTGCCAGGCATTATTTTTGAGGAAATGGGAATAAGATATTTTGGCCCTGTTGACGGCCACGATATACCCGCGATGATAGAGGTTATAAATAATATATTGCCATTAAAAGAACCGAGGCTTATTCATGTTATCACAAAAAAGGGCAAAGGTTTTAAATTCGCGGAAAATGCCCCATCGAAATTTCATGGTGTCGCGCCTTTTGATACAGAAGACGGAACGTCTTATCCTTCTGGCGAGATGAGCTTTACAAGAGGTTTTGGAGATAAGCTCATAGACTTAGCATCAAAGGATAACAGAATAACTGCTATAACAGCAGCTATGCCTGAGGGTACGGGGCTTGATCAATTTGAAAAAATTTTCCCGAGTAGATTTTTTAATGTCGGCATGGCAGAAGCACACGCGGTAGGTTTTGCCGCAGGCCTTGCCAGAAAAGGCCTTGTTCCGGTTGTGGCCATATATTCGACTTTTTTACAACGCGCCTACGATCAGATTATACATGATGTTGCTCTGCAGAATCTCCATGTTGTTTTTTGTTTGGACAGGGCAGGGATCGTCGGAGAAGACGGGGCTACCCATCATGGTGTATTTGATATATCTTATTTACGCCATATACCAAATCTGGTTCTTATGTCACCGAAGGATATACGAGAGTTTGAGATTATGCTTGAGTATGCGATAGCTTACGAAGGCCCGATAGCCATAAGATACCCCAGGGGTGGGCCTATTGGTAAAACAAGTAATGGTGCCCCACAAAAAATAGAGCTTGGAAAGGCAGAAATGCTTCGCGCCGGAAGCGATGTTGCGGTTTTCGCGATCGGGGATATGGTGCTGCCTGCTTTAGATGCGGCGCATATACTTTCAAAGGAGGGTATCCATGCGGAAATTTTGAATTTAAGGTTTATAAAACCAATGGATAGTGATACAATATTAAGGACAGCTCAAAGAGTAAAGAAGATACTGGTTGTAGAGGATAATGCCCTGTTAGGCGGAGCAGGAAGCGCGGTTCTCGAAATATTAAGCGATAACAGTATAAAAGCAGATGTCAAAAGAATTGGTATCCCTGATAGTTTTATAGCTCATGATAAGAGATTGGCACTCTTGGATGGGATAGGGCTGTCAGCAAAAGGCATAGCAGAAAAAATAAAGAAATGGCAGAAATAAAAATAGACAGAGAAAAATGCAAGGCATGCGGACTGTGCGTGATATACTGTCCGCAGAAGTCTATAGTATTTTCAGAGCAAATAAATAAGCGCGGCATGAAGCCCGCTGAATTTAAAAAGCACGCTAAATGCACTGGATGCACTTTTTGTGCAATGGTCTGCCCTGACTGCGCGATTGAGGTTTACAGATGACTCCCAACAAATCACAGAACGCAAAACACAAACCGCATAAGAATCACCTAATGACAGGAAATGAGGCAATAGGAGAAGGCGCTGTTCGCGCGGGCTGTGCTTTATATGCCGGATATCCTATTACTCCGCAGAATGAGCTTACTGCTTTTATGTCTTATCGCATGAAAGAGAAAAGTAGGATTTTCATACAGTCTGAAAGCGAGATAGCGGCGATAAGCATGGTATTTGGAGCCTCTGTTGCAGGCAAGAGGGCAATGACATCCTCATCAAGTCCGGGCATAAGTTTAAAGCAGGAGGGCATATCGTATCTTGCCGGTTGCAGGCTGCCGGGTGTTATAGTAAATGTTATGCGCGGCGGGCCGGGGTTAGGAAACATTGCCCCGAGCCAGGCAGATTATTTTCAGGCTGTAAAAGGCGGCGGTCATGGTGATTATCATATCATAGTCTTGGCACCGTCGTCGGTTGAAGAGGCAATGAGCTTAACAATGCTTGCTTTTGACCTTTCGGATACCTATAGGGTGCCTGCGATGATACTGACAGACGGCATATTAGGCCAGATGATGGAGCCTGTTGGGATATCAAAGTTTCAATTTAAAACCGCAGGTTTCATCAAAAAGCCCTGGGCATTGACAGGCGCTAAAGGCAGAAAGCCGCGAGTAATAAAATCCCTTTGGCTTAAACCAGGTGCCTTGGAAGGTTTTAATATAAAACTACAGCAAACCTATAAAAAGATAAAAGATAAAGAAGCGAGGCAGGAAACCTTTTATTGTAATGACGCGGAATTAATTGTTGTTGCTTATGGTTCAGTAAGCCGTACAGCAAAGGCAGCTGTACGGGTATTAAGGTCAAAAGGAAAACGCGTAGGCCTGTTAAGGCCCATTACCCTGTGGCCTTTCCCCGAGCAGGCAATAAAGCGGTATGCTAAAAAGACAAAAAAGTTTTTAACAGTAGAGATGAGCGCAGGCCAGATGGTTGAGGATGTAAGGCTTGCGGTTGAGGGTAAGGCCAAGGTAAGTTTTTACGGAAGAATGGGCGGTGGCATTCCCTCGCAGAATGAAATAGAAAAAGAGATTTCAAAGTTGCTGTCTTTGCGAGGAGCATAGCGACGAAGCAATCTAAAGACATATATTAACTTCTGATTGCTTCACTTTGTTCGCAATGACAGGATAATAAAAACATGACACTGCAAAGAGTATTTAAAAAACCGGTAAGCTTAATAGATGTCCCGACTCATTACTGCGCGGGCTGCGGACACGGCATAATACACAGGATTATTGCCGAGGTAATCGATGAGTTGGCGATTCGTGAACGAATAATAGCAATTGCTCCTGTAGGGTGTGCCGTGCTTGCCTATGATTACTGGAATTTCGATACCACAGAGGCAGCCCATGGCAGATGCCCTGCCGTTGCAACAGCCATAAAAAGGACAATGCCTGATAATATAGTATTTACCTACCAGGGCGATGGGGACCTTGCCGCAATCGGTACAGCAGAGACAGTGCATGCCGCTAACAGAGGGGATAACATTACAGTTATCTTTGTAAATAACGGCGTATATGGAATGACAGGTGGGCAGATGGCGCCAACAACGCTTATCGGACAGCGTACAGCCACAACACAACATGGCAGGAACGCGGCATGTGACGGTCACCCGTTAAAAATCCTCGAAATGCTTGCTGTTTTAGAGGGTGTTTGTTATCTTGAAAGAACATCCGTAGAGTCTCCTGCAAATATCATAAAAACGAAACAGGCTGTAAAAAAGGCATTTAAAAACCAGATAGAGAATAAGGGGTTTTCAATGGTTGAGGTGCTTTCCATGTGCCCGACTTATACGGGCCGCTCCATTGAATCGTCCATAAAGTGGATAAAAGAGCGCGTGTCGAAAGATTATCCATTAGGCGTTTTAAAAGATCGGGTTTAAAATGAAAGAACAGATTGTATGCTCTGGTTTTGGCGGGCAAGGGATAATGATATTAGGCAAAATCATCAGCTATATCGCGATGAGCCGCGGCCTAAACGTGACATGGATGCCATCATATGGAGCAGAAGTAAGAGGAGGCACTGCGCATTGTATGGTAGTCTTCTCTGACAAAGAGATCGCTTCACCGATTATCACAGATTGCACTGCTGCTATAATTATGAATAAACCTTCTCTTGATAAATTCCTTGGCATGATAAAACCCAATAAAGTATACCCAAAATTTAAAAGCTTTTTATTATTAAACAGTTCTTTGGAAGACAGGGATATTGCAAAAAAAGGTATTGATATTGTAAAGATCCCCATGACAGAAATAGCGCATGCGCTTGGCAATGTTCGGGCTGCAAATATGGCAGCCCTTGGCGCTTACACAAAAAAAAGAGGTATTTTCCAAAGGGCAGATGTTATAAAAGGCATAAGAATAGCGTTTGCAAATAATAAAGATACTATAGATTTAAACATAAAGGCATTTGATAAGGGAGCATCTCTGGCATGAGCAGTGTAAGGGTCCGCTTTGCGCCATCACCTACGGGCTATCTTCATATAGGAAGCGCAAGGACAGCGCTTTTTAACTGGCTCTATGCCAGGAATCAGGGCGGTAAATTTATCCTGCGCGTAGAGGATACAGATAAAGAGCGCTCAGACAATAAATACCTCAGTGAAATACTCTCAAGCCTTAAATGGTTAGGCCTGGACTGGGATGAAGATGTATATTATCAGAGCAAACGCTTTGATATATACAAAAAGGCAGCAGAAAGATTAGTATCAGAGGAAAAGGCCTATTACGAGGAAACAGAAAAAGGAAAAGCAATAAGACTTAAGATCCCAAAAGATTATATTATAACCTTTTACGACATTGTACGCGATAAGATAGATGTAAATTCCAATACCCTTGATGACCTGGTACTTCTTAAATCAGACGGCTCGCCCACCTATAATTTTGCCTGCGCTGTTGATGATGCTGATATGGATATTACCCATATAATAAGAGGAGACGACCATATCGCTAATACCCCTAAGCAGATATTAATCTATCAGGCATTAGAAATAAAACCGCCAAAGTTTGCCCATACACCACTTATATTAGGCGAGGATAAATCGCGAATGTCCAAACGCCATGGCGCAACCTCTATCATGGAATACAAAGAGAAGGGGTATTTTCCGGAGGCAATCGTAAACTTTATCTCATTAATGGGTTGGTCGCCTAAAGACAACAGAGAAAAATTAAACGTTGATCAGATAGTAAAGCTATTTTCATTAAAGTCAATTGTAAAAACAGGCGCTGTCTTTAACATTAAAAAATTAGACTGGTTAAACGGAGAATATATAAGAGAAAAGCCAATAAATGAACTTACGGATTTTGTGGCAGAACACCTTATAAAACGAAATATAATGGGAAAAGATTATAATAGACAATGGTTTGAAGGTGTTGTAAAATCTTTTCAAACACGTTTTTGCAATATAGATGAGTTCATTGAAAGAAGCAGTTTTCTCTTTAACGACGAGATAGTTTTCGACAAACAGGCAAAGGACGAATATCTTGGCTCACAAGGCCAGATAAAAATTCTTAAGGTTTTAAGCCAGAAGCTTGGCAGCCTTGAAAATTTTGACCCCTTATCTATTGAGCAGGCAATAAAGACTCTATCAGAGGAGCTTGGCGTAAAAACAGCGGACATTATACATCCTGCGCGTGTGGCGCTAACAGGCGCTGCCGCTACCCCGGGTATATATGAAGTAATATATCTTGTAGGCAAAGACCGCGCTATTAAGCGTCTCGATGCTGTGAGTGCAAAATAATGTCATTGCGAACGAAGTGAAGCAATCATAAATTTAAATAAATATCTACTGCCCCGTGGTGTAATGGTAACACGGATGATTCTGGATCATTTGTTCTTGGTTCGAGTCCAAGCGGGGCAGCCAATTTTATCTCTCGAAATAAAGAATGAGAGATACCCTAAGCCTTAATAAGAATTTGTTATTGAGGCTTTTTTATGTCCGCACGTGTCAAAGACTTACGGCAAATTTTTACCCACCGTCATTGCGAGGAGCGCCCAGGGCGCGACGAAGCAATCATAAGTCCATATAAAAGTCCTCATAATCTCACCTGCTTATCTCGATATCTCTGAATCGCAGTTTAGTTTCTCGAGCTCAGTGTCGCACTTATTTGGAACTATTTTGTCTTTTTGTGGTCAAGAAATGGGTGAGAAACTGGAAAATGGTGGTTTTTATCTCTGTTTATTGTCTTTATGGTGAGGAAGAATTAGTGGTTATTGGTGATCAGGGTTTGCCACTGAGACAATTGATCATCCCAGTCGACTTCTTTGAGGAGAGGCCGAACATTGAACTCTGTTATAGTCTTTATGGCAGGCGTGTCCATGGAGAGGATTTCATCTTGGATCGTAGGACACAAGAAAAGGGTATTCATTACTTGGTCCATACGTGTTACGCTTAAATTGAGCCACTTGCAGGTCTTACGGGGATGCTTAATCTTTCCTTCATCAACTAGCTGCTGGATTTGATGGGCTAGGATAAGAGTATTACGAATCTGAGGTTCTTTAGTAATTTCCTCTTCCTTATGCCACCTATTCAGAGGCCGTACCTGTTTTAAATCAATATCGAATTCAAGCTTAAGATCGCTGCCGTTTAAAATAATCCCAAGCTTCTTTGTTTCAACCGCATAAGAGGCCTCTTTGACGAGAATCTTTAAAATGCGTCGCTTTTCTTCAGGATAAAGAGTATCCCAGACAGACGACAGAAGAGCCTCCATTTCCTGGGTAGGGTCTTTAAAGTTCTTTTTATCCGAGAATATGCGCTTTAGGCATTCAACCGTGGCGTCCTCGATAGCTTGGGCGTTTAACGATTTATTTGGGCATGCTTGGTAGCTTCGCTTTTGGGCGTTGGTGCAAACATAATAGCGATATTTGTGCGTCCCTTTCTTCATTGTATAGGTATGAAACATAATGGTGTTACAGGTATTACAATGCAGTAGATGTGTCAGGAGCCCGGTACATTCGGTATTCTTGAGCACCTTCCGCTCAACCCTGTTCTGCCTAAGCTTTTCTTGAGCTTTCTTGAAAGTTTCTTCGTTGATAATTGGTTCTTGCTGGCCTTCGTATATTTGACCTGTATAGTTT
>Ga0208325_1000004_pt1 | contig 67518 bp, 56 predicted proteins | sample PL_2010_330m_FD_185486 | JGI IMG/M metagenome (GOLD analysis project Ga0208325, IMG submission 185486) | Freshwater microbial communities from Powell Lake, British Columbia, Canada to study Microbial Dark Matter (Phase II) - PL_2010_330m... | ecosystem: Environmental > Aquatic > Freshwater >...
CCTAATAATATAGGAGGGGGGATATATGGAAAAAGACGTAGCGGTATTTGAGAAAAACAAATATCAGGACATAAAGGTCAGGATATCGGAATATCAGGGCAATGATGTAATAGATATCCGTATCTGGACCCAGCCTCCACAGGGTAACGAAAAAGTCCCGACAGGTAAAGGGATCAACATCAACGTTAAACTTTACCCGAAGCTTAAGGAAGCTGTTGATAAACTCGGACAGAATCTGAAGGAAAACAATTTGATATAGCTTTCTGACGCTGGACGGCAGTTCATTATGCCTAAAAAAGAAAAACGAAAGTTCATCAGACATCTTCTTGTCAGCCCGCTTGAATACCAGCTTTCCGGCCAGGAGACTGAAAGGTCCGAAACAATAAACGTGAGTGAAGGCGGGCTTTTGTTCATGGCAAAGCAGGAAGTGTCCGTTGGGACTTTGATAAAAATTCAGATACCTCTCTACGAAAAAATTTTCCGCATAAAAGCAAAAGTCGCCCATGTGGCTAAAGACGCTGAGACGGGGTTATTCCGGGTAGGGGTTTTCTTTTCCACTTATTCTGACGCTTTCAAGGTCAAATTGATAGAACAGATCTATCTGATAGAAGAATACCGCGTCCTCCGCTCATTGCAGATGGGGAAGGAAATCCCCCTGCCGGAAGCTTCAAAGGAATGGATCAAGCGTTATTCCGCGCGTTTTCAAAAACTCTACTGGTAGAAGGCCCATCTTTTTTTAACATTCCGCAGTATAACAACTTATAGCATGTTTTTTCAGCCATTTCAGACATGGATCAATAGTGTATAAATACTATTGACAATCGGCGCTTTTATATGTATACTTGGGATAGAGTGGTATAAAAGGGAGGAAAGTGGAGTGTTCTACGGAGAATATTTACATACCCTTGATAAAAAAGGCCGACTGATAATCCCGTCAAGATTCCGGGACAGCATCCAGGAAATGGGAGTGGAGAAGTTATACATTACCCGTGGACTTGATGAGTGTCTGTTCATGTTTCCTGAAGATGAATGGAGAACCCAGGAAAGCAAGTTCAAGGCCATGACGTTCACAAAAAAAGAGGTCCGCAAATTCAAAAGGATGTTCTTTTCCGGGGCGACAGAAGTCATCCCGGACAAACAATGGCGAATAATGCTGCCGGATTACCTGAGGGAATATGCCCACATTGTCCGGAGCATAAGGATAATCGGCGTTTCTGACCGCATTGAGATATGGGACAACAACAAATGGAAAGAGTTCTATAAATCCTCGAAGGAACATTACGAGGAGATCGCGGAACGATTAATAGATATCGAGTGAATACAACAAAGGGGGATAAGCCATGTACAGGAGATATGCGATAAAATTCAACAAGAAACAGGTGGAATTCATCAACTGTGTTAACATGGTGGAACGCGTCAAGAAAGCAAGGGCTTTACCCTCCGGCATATCACATCTGGGAGTAAAACGATATGTGGTAAGATCCTCGGTCCACGGAAAAAACTTACATTATACCATTAAAGACTGCACATAAAAGAGATGGAACATCGTCCGGTACTTTTGAAAGAAGTGGTCCACAATCTGAAACCGGGAGCCGGCGATGTTGTGCTGGATGCCACCGCGGGCGGGGGAGGCCATGCTGAAGAGCTGTTGCGGAAAATAACTCCCGGAGGCAGGCTGATCGCGGTGGATAAGGACCCGGAAGCGATGGAGAGGACTAGACACAGGCTAATGGAATTCGCGGATGCGGTCACTTGTGTGAACGATGACTTCAGGAACATTGAAAAGATATTCGGCCATCTCGGGATAACCAGTATAGACAAAGCATTATTCGATCTGGGCATGTCATCCTTTCAGGTAGATGACGGGAAAAGGGGATTCAGCTTTTCAAAAGAAGGGGATCTGGATATGCGGTTCGATCCCGACAAAGGAATATCAGCCAGGGAAATAGTGAACAAGTTCTCTTCCGCGGCGCTCGCGGATATCATAAAGAAGTTCGGTGAAGAACGATACGCCGTGCTGGTGGCAAAAAAAATATCTTCCGTAAGGGGGAAAAGACGTATCAAGACCACAAGTGAGCTGAAGGATATAATAGTTGACGCGATAGGCCGGAAATACAGGAAACAGCGGTTACATCCGGCAATTAGAACGTTCCAGGCCCTGAGGATATATGTTAACGATGAGATAACGGCTGCCGAGGAAGGCATTAAAAAGACAATAGACTATCTGGCGGAAAAGGGAAGGATATGCGTTATATCTTTCCATTCCATAGAGGACAGGTTGGTAAAGAATATTTTCCGAGACGGGGCAAAGGACCGGCAACTGAAAATACTTACAAAGAAGCCGATCGTTCCCGAAGAAGGCGAAGTCAGATCGAACCCGAGGTCAAGAAGCGCGAAATTGCGCGCCGCGGAAAGGCTGTGATGGGCGTTTACAGAATAATCTTTATATGCAGTTTGGTCACCGCGATGGCGGTAGGCTATGTCCACCAGCGCGTGGAGATCGTTAAAGCTGGTTACGGCCTGCAGAAAAACAAGAAGTATCTCTCCCAGCTCATTGACCAGAACTCCAAATTAATGTATAATCTTTCCAAGCTGGAATCTCCCAGAAGTCTGCTCACTTCACTGAATACGCAAAAGATCGAATTTGCTGCTCACAGATCAGAACACAGTGACAGAGATATGCTCCTCTGTGCCGGTTCCAAGGATGAAAATGCCGCTGAAGGACTTATGGGCTTCTTTCTGGACGTTTTTACGGCAAAAGCTGAGGCAAAATCCCGCAGGTAGGAGAAGTCCGGCGTCATGATCAAGGCGAGGGAATATGTTCAGGGCACGTCAGTATGTGGTGGTTTTCTTTTCGCTCTCTTTCTTTCTGGCCCTCTTTATAAGGTTATTTTATCTGCAGGTCATGCACCATGACACATTTGCAGAGATGGCAAGAGAGCAGCACAACCAGATATTTACGATCGAGCCCCGCCGGGGAGCGATATATGACAGGTATATGGAGCCGCTTGCCATAAATCTGGACAGATCGAGCGTCTACGCGGACCCGCGCAGCATTAAAGATAAAGAACACGCGGCCGGAGTGCTGTCCGATCTGCTCGATGTTGACAAAAAAACGATTTTAAAACGTTTAAATAAAAACAAGGCCTTTGTCTGGGTGAAACGGAAAGCTCGTGAGGAAGAAGTGTCAAAGATAAAAACCCTTGACCTTTCAGGGATATCTTTCATGGCTGAAAGTGAAAGAACTTATCCCAATGACAACATGGCATCACATATCATCGGTTTCGCGGGAGTGGATAATACCGGCCTGGAAGGGCTGGAACTTGTATGGGACGATAGGCTTAAAGGCGAACCCGGGTTCAGGCATATGATCAGAGACGCGAAATTAAGGCCTGTTCTGGACAAGAAGGAAGATTCTCTGCCGGCACAGAACGGATACAATATCGTTTTAACGATCGACAGCGTGATTCAGTATATCACGGAGAGAGAGATCGCTAAAATGGCCATGAAGTTCAACGCTTCGGCCGCTTCAGCGGTTGTTCTTGAGCCCTCTACGGGAAAGATACTCGCGCTGGCAAACTACCCCGATTACAACCTCAATGAATTTATTGAAGCGCCGAAATCCTTGATGAAGAACAGGGCAGTATCAAGCGTTTTTGAACCGGGAAGCGTATTCAAGATAGTAACGGCGAGCGCGGCGTTAAATGAAGGAAAAAAGGATCTGGAGGACAGTATTTACTGCGAAAACGGTGAGTATAAGACCGGCGGGAGGATACTGCACGACTATCACCCGTACGGTGAACTGTCGTTCAAGGAAGTCATCACCAGGTCAAGCAATATCGGCACTGTAAAGATAGCGAGTGAGCTGGGCGAAAGAACGCTTTTTGATTACATAAAGAGATTCGGCTTTGGTGAGAAGACCGGCGTTGACCTGCCTGGAGAGATCTCCGGCATATGCAGATCCCCGGCTGTCTGGTCGCGCAGCGATATGAGCACTATCCCCATTGGACAGGGCATAGCTGTTACACCGATCCAGCTTGCCTGCGCCGTCAGCGTGATAGCAAATGGCGGGTATTTAATGCGTCCTTATATTGTAGATCGTATCACGACCTGGGAAGAGACGGTCTTTCAGCGATTCGAGCCTCATGCGAATCGCAAAGTCTTAAGCGAGGAAACCTGTGAAAAGATGAAAGAGATATTAAAAGAAGCCGTGGCGAATGGGACCGGCCGGCGCGCGGGTTCCCACAATTATTCCATGTGCGGGAAGACAGGGACCGGCCAGATGGTCAATCCAGAAGGGGGTTATTTCGCCAATAAGTATAACGCGACATTTATAGGGTTTGCTCCCAAAGAGAACCCGGTTATCAGTATCGTAGTCACCGCGCATGATCCTCATCCGTCGCATTTTGGAGGCAGCGTGGCAGCCCCGACTTTTAAGGGCATAGCCGAGGACGTGCTTCAGTATCTTGAATCGAACACACGGGAACAAAATGTCAGATAAAAAAATAACGGAATTTCTTGGATCAGCGTGTTTGAGAACTGCTGCGGTCAAGGCGGATTCCAGGGCGGTCCAGGAAGGCGATGTTTTTGTAGCGATACAAGGGACCGTCCGGGACGGACATGATTATATCCGTGACGCTATGCAAAAAGGCGCGGGGACTATTGTGTGCGAGCATATACCGGAAGGGCTGGCAGGACAGGGCAAAGGCAGGTTTGTTGTTGTGGACGATACCCGGAAAACCCTGGGGGCCGTCGCAAAAAAGATATTCAATGATCCGTCAAATGGAATGAAGGTTTACGGAGTAACTGGAACGAATGGAAAGACCACAACCGTTTTCCTGATCCGTAATGTTCTCAAAGCCGCCGGGGTAAGCAGCGGACTTGTAAGCACTGTCTTTACTGTAACTAAAAACAACACCTACAGCCGTTCAGAGATGACCACCCCGGATACCTTGACCCTGAACCGTTTATTGTCGGATATGTCCGCCGGCAAAAAAGAGGCGGCTGTTATCGAGATATCAAGCCATGCGCTATCGCAGGGGAGGGTTTGCGGCATTGGACTGGACAGCGCGATATTCTGCAACATCTCGCCCGAGCATCTCGATTTCCATAAAAATATGGATGTCTATTTGAGGGATAAATCGCGCATCTTCGGACTTCTTAAACCCGGCGGCACCGGGGTTGTCAACGCGGATGATCCCATGGTTTCCGGTATAACGGGCTCCGCGGACATCCCGTTCCTGGTAAGCTTCGGCATCAGACATAGCGCGGATATCAAGGGTGAGAATATCCGTTCTGTTCCGGGCGGGACAGAATTTGACATTAACACGCGCGGTCAGGGCAAATTTCATATCAAGACAGGGCTGATCGGAGTTCATAACGTCTACAACATGTTAGGGGCAACAGCTTGCCTCCTTTACGGCGGCATCAGTGTTAACAGTATAAAAAAAGGCATGGAAAACGCCTTGCCGGTCCCCGGACGGCTTGAAGCAATACAAAGCATGGCACCGTTCAGGGTCTTTGTTGATTACGCCCACACGCCCGACGCCCTGGAACACGTGTTAAGGTGTTTAAGGGATCTAACGGAAGGCCGTCTTATATGCGTTTTTGGCTGCGGCGGGGACCGCGACAGGACAAAAAGACCGGTAATGGGACAGATCGCCGCGAATATCTGCGATCATGTCATACTCACCAGTGATAATCCGCGAAACGAGAACCCGGAAGAGATACTCTATCAGATCGAAAAAGGTATGCTCGGTAAAACGAACTATAGTATAATATCGTTAAGGGAAGAGGCTATTCATAGATCCCTGGAAATGGCCGCGAAAGGCGACATCGTTATAATAGCCGGCAAGGGGCACGAAGACTACCAGATCATCGGGGAGGATGTGATCCATTTCGACGATAGAGAAGTGGCCAGATGCGTTCTGGGGGAAAGGGGATATTAATAACGAGACCGATATGATAAATCTTACTGTCCGCGAGATCGCTCAGACAACTGGTGCCAGAATTTTTTCAGCAGATGAGGATATGCCCGTAGATGGACTTTCCATAGATACAAGGACAATAAAAACCGGGGAGTTCTTCATCGCCCTGAAAGGCAGGAATTTCAACGGCCATGATTATATACCCGAGGCAATAAAAAAAGGTGCTGGTGGGATCATTGCTGAGTATCCGGCAGCCCGGGGGTATGGGAATGAAGTCGATCACCTTATCATCGTGGATGATACGTTTCGGGCGATGGGGAAGATCGCTGAGTATATCAGAAAAAGGTCAGGGATCCCGGTTATCTGCATAACTGGCACCAACGGGAAGACCACTTTAAAAGAGATCCTGTCCGGTTTGCTTTCTTCCCGGTATCGGCCGCTGAAAAGTCCTGGAACATATAACAATTTGATAGGGGTAAGCCTCACGTTGTTTGATCTCGAACCGTCACATGATATAGCGGTCATTGAACTCGGAAGCAATCACCCCGGAGAGATCGCCGCTCTTGCCGGGATAACTTCGCCAGACGCGGCTGTGATAACGAACATCGGGGACGCACATATTGAGTTCTTCGGCGACCGTAAAGGCGTGTTCCGGGAAAAGGCCGGCCTCCTGGAATACCTGCCCGGTTCAGGAGCAGCCTTTCTGAACGGAGATGACGCCCATCTTTCCGGTATAACCGGGAAGATGGATATAAAGTTTTTCGGCAGGTCATCTGATTGTGATTTCCGGATAACCGACATCAAAAAGTCCGGAGGCGGTTACGATTTTTGCCTTAACGGGGAGAGGCTTTTTATACCGGTAGAGGGGGAACATAACGTTTACAACGCCGCGGCTGCCGCTTGCGTGGCCGCCTGTTTCGGGATCGACTACGCATCAATAAGAAAAACCATGAGTGAAGTATCCCTGCCCCGGATGAGGCTTGAAAGGATCTCAGTAAACGATATTGTCTTTATAAATGATGCGTATAACGCTAACCCGGACTCTTTTGAATGCGCGCTTGACGTCCTTAAAAATATCGTTACGGACGGAAAAAAGAGCGTGATCGCGGGTGATATGCTCGAGCTGGGTGAACGTGCGGCTGAACTCCACAAAAAGATAGGAAAGAGCATTGCGTCGAAAAATATTGATTTTCTGATAACCGTGGGCGATCTCGCAAAATTCGTGGCAAGGGGCGCGTTATCGGGAGGCATGAATGAGAACAGGGTCTTTTGCGCTAAAGACCGTGAAGATGCTGCAAGGGTCATCCGGGAATTAGCCGGCCCGTCTGACGTAGTGCTTCTTAAGGGCTCCCGCAGCGCAAGAATGGAGGGGATAATAAAATGTTTTACCATGTCCTGTTCCCGTTAAGAGACCTCTGGTTCGGTTTTAACATTTTCAAATACATCTCGTTCCGGGCCAGCATGGCTGCAGTGACATCTTTTATCATCTGCATGGTCTTCGGCCCGGTAATAATAAAATGGCTCAAGCAGTTGAAGATAGGCCAGTATGTCAGGAAGAAACATGTGGGAGATCTGGAGGAATTTCTCAGATCAAAGGAAGGGGTTCCCACTATGGGTGGCCTTCTCATCATACTTTCCGTTGTCATATCGTCCCTCTTGTGGTGCCGTATCGATAATGATTTTGTCATCCTTGTCCTCGGAGGCATGGTATGGCTGGGTATCGTGGGTTTTCTTGACGATTACATCAAATTGAGAAGCAGGAGCGCTAAAGGGTTACAGGCGTTCACTAAGCTTGCCGGACAGACCGTCCTGGCCCTTATAATCGGCTTTTTTGTCATACGCAACAGCGGACTGGGGGGTGATCTCTATTTCCCGTTTATTAAGAAGGCCGTTATCAACCTCGGGATCTTTTATATAATATTCATCTGGTTTGTAATAGTCGGCGCTTCTAATGCCGTGAACCTGACAGACGGGCTTGACGGCCTGGCAATCGGCTGCACGCTCTTTGTAGCGATGACATACGCCATCATGTCCTATGTGACCGGGAACGCCGTTATAAGCGACTACCTCTATGTTTTTTATCTTCCCGGGGCCGGGGAACTGACATGCTTCTGCGCTGCCATGGTAGGCGCCGGGTTAGGATTCCTCTGGTTCAACGGCCATCCAGCGACCGTGTTCATGGGAGACACGGGGGCGCTTTCGTTGGGCGGGTCTATCGCGATCATCAGTGTTTTGCTTAAGAAAGAGGTCCTTTTGCTGATAGTAGGCGGCATATTCGTGATGGAATCGATGTCGGTCGTCCTGCAGGTACTTTCCTACAGGACCAGCGGAAAGCGTATATTCCTCATGGCGCCGATCCATCACCATTTTCAATTAAAAGGGTTACCAGAGTCCAAGATAACCATACGGTTCTGGATTATTTCTGCGATCTTAGCCCTTCTGGGTATGGCTTCGTTAAAGGTCCGCTAGAAAGAGAGTTAACGCAAACGAGAAGAAGACAAGGGTTTCCCGCATTAGATTAGATGGAAAACAAATTTTTAACTCTTAATTACAATTTTTCGTTTTTACTTTTAACTTTTTCGCTTCCTTGTTGAAAATAATGGATTTTAGAGATAAAAAGGTTTTGATAATCGGCCTGGGCTCGAGCGGTTACGCTTCGGCGGCGTTTCTCGCTCAAAAGGGCGCAATGATCAAGGTCACGGATGAAGGCCGGGACCCCGACATGCGCGAGCGCGCGGAAATGCTGAAAAAATACCCTGTTCAGATCGAGACTGGAAAGCACACAAAGGATTTTTGCGCTGGCGCTGATATTATCGTAGTTTCGCCGGGCGCAGACATTAGATCCCGTGAGCTGTCGACTGTATTGCCGGCAGATGTTCCTGTGATAGGGGAATTAGAGCTGGGATTTATGTTCTGCCGCGCTCCGGTCGTCGCGGTGACCGGGACCAACGGAAAAAGCACCACGACCGAACTTATAGGTAATATCTTATCCGTTTCCGGCAGGCATGTCGTCACATGCGGGAATATAGGCCCTCCTTTTATAAGCAAGGTCGAAGAACTGGATGTTAATAGTGTCGCGGTGGTAGAGGTCAGCTCCTTTCAGCTGGAGACCGTGAAGCGCTTCAAACCCCAAATCGCGGTTCTTTTAAATATTACGGAAGACCACTATGAGAGGCACCATACCTATGATGATTACAAAAATGAGAAACTGAGGATCTTCGCTAATCAGGATAAAAATGACTGGGCCGTGGTCCACAGGGACCTCCAGGGGAATGAACTGTTAAATAGAGTCAGGAGCAATGTTGTCTTTTTCAGCCATAATACGGGTCCGGCAGTAATAGAAGACGGCAGGATAGTGTACAAAAGTCCCGGTGGTCCTGTCGTCATCATGAACACATCAGAAGTGCCGATAAAAGGCGGACACAATATGGAAAATGTGATGTCCTCCATTATAGTGTCCAGGATCATGGGTGCCTCTCTCGCTGATATAAGAAAAGGAATAATGGGGTTCCGGGGGCTGGAACACCGCTTTGAAAGCGTGCTGATACGGAATGGCGTTGAATATATCGATGATTCAAAGGCCACGAATATCGATGCCACGAGACGGGCGCTAGAATCTCTGGACACAAAAGCAGTGCTTATAGCAGGCGGGAGAGACAAAGGTGGGGACTACAGTTCTATTCTTCCTCTTGTCAAGGAAAAGGTAAAGGCCATGGTGGTAATAGGCGAGGCCCGGGAGAAAATAAAAAAGGTCTTTGCTGGGTCCGTTCCGGTCATTACGGTTAATACAATGAAGGAAGCCGTAAGGCTTGCGTCGACGGAATCGGATACCGGAGATGTGGTCCTGTTATCACCCATGTGTTCAAGTTTTGATATGTTCTCCAATTACAAGGAGAGGGGAGCGCTTTTTCAAAGAGAGATAGCTGAGTGTTCAGATTCTGGATTATAGATGCTGGATGGGGATTAGCCATTGGCATGGTGCATGGCGTTTGTTCAAAAGTCAGAAGACAGGGGGCAGAGGATAGATATATTTCTGTATTCTGACTTCTGACGACTGATAGCTGGAAAGAAGTGTCAAACAGAGGGGCTGGGGGTGTGAACAGAAGCGCGAAAGTAGTCCTTTTGACCGTATCAATATTGCTCATGGTGGGGGTCGTCATGATATATTCCTCAAGCGCTGTTTATGCCCATAACACATTTGGCGACAGCCTGTATTTCGTGAAACGCCATCTTTTTTTTCTGCTGATCGGCCTCACTGCCGCTGTTTTTTTTATGGTCGTTCCGTCCGAATTCATTCGTGAGCATGCCCGGCTGATCATGCTTGGAGCTCTTGTTCTTCTCATTGCCGTGCTTATACCGGGTATAGGGACACGCGCCGGCGGCGCGCAGAGGTGGATACGCATACCGGGTTTAGGGATCCAGCCTTCGGAGATCGCTAAACTGGCCGTTATTATCTATCTGGCGGACTTCACGGCCCGAAAAAGATACCTGATGTTCGACCTTAAACTGGGGTTCTTACCAGCCTTTTTAGTTGTCTGTCTTACAATGGGGCTTATCGTAATGGAGCCCGATCTGGGAACGACTGTTGCTGTGGGATTTATAGGATCGGTCATCCTGTTCGCCTCCGGCGCGAGATTCGTGCACCTGGGATCTGTCATAGCAGGAGCAATACCGCTCTTGTGGCTTGCCATAATCATCGCGCCTTACCGTTTGAAAAGGATCCTTGTTTTTATCAGCCCCTGGGCGGACCCAAAGGGAACGGGATTTCAGCTCATACAGTCGTTTATCGCGCTGGGTTCCGGAGGGATAATGGGAGTGGGATTAGGCGGGTCAAAGCAGAAGCTGTTCTATTTGCCCAACTCGCATACGGATTTTATATATTCAATTATCGGAGAGGAATTGGGATTTCTTGGAGCGACCGCGGTTCTCGTTCTTTTCGCGGTCTTGATTTGGTATTCCTTAAGTGTCTCATTAAAGCTGAAAGAGCTTTTCATGTCCAGGGTCGTTCTCGGCATAAGCGTGATGATGGCCTTTGAGGTCATTGTCAATATCGGGGTCTCCCTGGGAGCGCTGCCGACAAAAGGACTCCCGCTGCCGTTCATCAGTTATGGTGGAAGTTCGCTCGTAGTCCACCTGGCGGCCATGGGATTGCTTCTTAACATTTCAAGAAGGGCCGAATGATATGAAGGTCATCCTTGCGGCGGGCGGAAGCGGCGGACATATCTTTCCATCCATTGCTCTTGCTTCAGAACTGGAGAAGACAGGAGTGAGGGACATTTTTTTCGTATCCAGCAAACGCGGCCTGGACAGGAAGATTCTGGACAAGTCAAAACATCCCGCGTTTTTCCTGTCAGTAAATCCCATGCCTTTTGGTTTCCGCCCAATCCGCTGGCTTGTTTTTACGTTCAAATTTATTTTAGATACTGTGGTGTCAACGTTCCTGCTTTTTAAGATAAAACCGGATGTCGTGGTCGGATTTGGCGGGTATTCTTCGGGAGCTATTGTTAAGTGCGCAGGGCGCCTTCATATCCCCGTTTTGATCCATGAACAGAATTTTCTGCCGGGAAGGGCCAACAGTATGTTAAGCCGGAAGGCCGACCGTGTAGCGGTCAGCTTTGAGGAAACCGCTGAATGTTTTCCTGACGCCCGTGGCACCGTGGTCTTTACGGGTAATCCCATTCGTTTAGAGCTGCTCTCGAACGATAAACGAGAAGCCGCGCGCTATCTTGGACTTTCTCCTGACAGGCAGACCGTCCTTGTAATGGGAGGCAGTCAGGGATCGACCTCCCTCAATACTGTCGCATCAAAAGCGGCTTGTCTTATGAACGAGAGGCAACCGGGGGAGTTCCAGTTTATCCATCTGACTGGCAGTAGGGATTTCGAGAATATAACACGTTCATACTCGGAAAACAGCGTGCCAGCAAAGGTGTTCTCGTTCCTGGACAGGATCGACCACGCCTACAGTCTTTGCGACCTGGCAATAAGCCGTTCCGGCGCCGCGGCCATCTTTGAGCTCGCGTTCTATTCAAAGCCCATGATACTTGTGCCTTATCCCAGCTCCAGGAATAACCAGCGGTCTAACGCGGTATATTTTTCACAAAAGGAGGCTGCCCTGCATAAGGAAGAACGAGATCTGTCTGCGGATGGACTTGCGGAAGATGTTATAAAAATCTTGACGGACAGAGAAAAATGGAGGAACATGTATGAGGCGGCTACCGGACTGGCTAATCCGGGCGCAGGGCAAAAGCTGGCAGCGGAAGTAGTTAAACTGGCCGAAAGTCGCAAATAAACACGGATCGCGATATGACGAAAATTCACTTTATAGGGATCGGCGGAATAGGGATGAGCGCCCTGGCTGAGATATGTCTTGCCAGGGGAGGGGAAGTGACCGGTTCAGACCTGAGGCCGAACAACCTGACAGAAAAGCTGATGCGCAAGGGAGCCGATATATCCAGTGGGCATGATCGCCTGAACATATCCGTTGATATGGACCTTGTGATCAGGTCTTTCTGCATACGCGACGATAATCCCGAACTGAAAAGGGCAAGGGAGCTGGACATTCCAGTTATTTCCCGTTCCGAGATGCTGAAAGAGGTCCTGGGCGAAGCGCGCGTATCCATAGGCGTGACCGGAACGCACGGCAAGACTACAACGTCCGCCCTGGTAGCGCATATCATGGAATGCTGCGGCATGGATCCAACTGCCATCATTGGCGGGGAAGTGGACTCTTTTAACGGCAATGCTAAAAAGGGACGTGATGACCTTATTGTATCGGAGATCGACGAGAGCGACGGGTTTTTCCGGGACATAAGGGTAAGCCACGCCATCGTCACGAACATTGAACGGGAGCATATGGAGAATTACGGTTCAATGGAGCACCTTGTTAAAGCATATGGACAATTCATCAGCCATATCCGTTCAGACGGCATACTTGTATTCAACGGTGAAGACCGCCTTTTGAGGAATATCTCATCAAAAGCACGGGCAAGAAGAATAGATTTCGGATTTCGCGATTCTTTTAGGTATTCCTGCAGGAATACAACCTTTGACAGGTCCATAAAGTTCGACCTCCTAAAAAACGGTAGATCGTCCGGCACGGTTGCCAGTTCTCTTATGGGTCGGTATAATGTCACGAACATTCTCAGCGCCATGGCACTCTGCATGGAGATGGGCCTTGAATTCGAAAGAAGCGCTGAAGCGGTCAAGTCTTTTAAAAACGTTAAAAGACGGTTTGACTTGATCGGCAAAATCGGTAGTATAGAAGTATTCGAGGACTACGCGCATCATCCGACAGAGTTAAGGTCAGTGATAGAGGCGGCTCGCGGATACGGCAGAGGAAGGGTCATCACGATTTTTCAGCCCCATCGGTTCAGCAGGACAAGGGACCTTGCTGAAGATTTTCTTTATTGCTTTCACGGGTCAGACATCCTGATCCTGACCGATATCTATTCCGCTGATGAAGATCCTGGAGAAGGGATCGGCATCAGGGATATTTATGAAAGGATCGATAGCGCCAGATTCAAGCTGGTCGACTTTATGAGAAAAGAGGAAATACCCGGATTCTTGACCGGCATAGTGCAAGAAAAAGATACCATCCTCGTTCTGGGGGCAGGCGATATAGGAGATATCTCCCGTCCGCTGGTAGAAGAAATACAAAAAAGTGGAAAAGGTGGATAGAATAATAAAAGATACGCTGGCAATACTGTGTGAAAATAACGGAAGTCATGTTTCGTTTGATGAAAGGCTTGCGGGGCACAGCACCATGTTCATAGGCGGCAGCGTGTCCGCGTGGTATGTGCCTGCTACTCCGGAAGAGCTGCGGGAAACAGTGGTCCTCCTGCACGACGCGGGGGTGCGAACGTTCGTTATAGGAAATGGAAGCAATGTCCTGATGCCTGACGGACACATGGACGCGGTAGCCATAAACCTGGCGAGTGAATATTTTACACATAAAAAATTTGATGGCTGTGAGGTCTCGGTCGGAGCGGGTGAAAAGCTGGCCCCTTTTATATCCCTGTGCTGTGCCAGGGGCCTTTCCGGACTCGAAGGCCTTGTAGGCATTCCCGGAACAATAGGAGGCGCGCTTGTCATGAACGCGGGGTATAAGTCAGCGATAAGCAACTGTCTGGTCAGGGTCAAGTTTATCGATGATAAAGGGAATATCAGAAATCTGGAAAAAAGGGGCATCTCATTTGGATACAGAAGGTCTTCATTCAACAAAGAAGATATAATCATAGAGGCTGTCTTTGGGTTAAAGGAAATGCCTTTGAGCGAGCTCAGGGAAAAGATGCAGGGGTTTTTCCTTGAAAAGCTGCGGTCACAGCCACTGGACCAGAAAACCCTGGGGTGTATTTTCAAAAATCCGAAAAACAGCAAATACAAAAGCGCGGAATTGATCGAGAAAGCAGGAATGAAAGACGCGGGATGCGGCGGTGCCGTTATTTCACAAAAACATGCTAATTTTATAGTCAATTCAGGTAACGCGAGCGCAAAAGAGGTAAAAACGCTTATACGCGAAGTGCGGGATAAGGTCCGGACGGATTTTTCGATCGACCTTGTCCCCGAGATAGAGGTGCTTTGATAATCACGAGGGGGTATCAGGTAACCTATTCGCAAGATAAGGGGTAAATTTGACCACAGAAATCGATGTCTTAAAGGATTACCGCATAGGAGTGCTTGCCGGCGGGTGTTCCAGCGAAAGAGATATAAGCATTAAAAGCGGAAAAGCTGTTTTTAAGGCCCTTAAGAAGGCGGGACTGGAAACGGTTTTTATTGATGTCAGAGAAGAAACAGTTTCCTTTCTGGACACCCATGCAATAGAAATGGCGTTTATCGCCCTGCACGGTAAATTTGGGGAAGACGGGACCATGCAGGAGATGCTCGCCCTTAAGGAGGTGCCGTATACAGGGTCTGATCCAGAGGCTTCAGCCTTTGCCATGGACAAGCTGGCATCGAAAAAGAGATTTGTCAAGAACGGCCTGAAGGTTCCGGATTACACAGTGGTTCACTCCGGAGATGACATGCCGGATACGGCTGTCCATTTTCCATGCGTTGTCAAGCCACGCTATGAGGGTTCAAGCATCGGGATTACCATTGTTCCCTCGCCGGAGGATCTTCCGGCTGCTGTTGAAAAGGCCATGGCCTGCGGCGGAAGTGCGATCATAGAGAAGTATATACGTGGCAGGGAACTGACCGTAGGAATATTGCAGAATGAAGCTCTTCCGGTAGTCGAAGTGATCGCGTCGCATGGGTTATATGATTTCAGCGCCAAGTACGAGGATCCTGACACGGAATATGTCGTCCCGGCTAGGATCGAAAGGGAGGTTTATCAAATGGCACAGGAGATCGGGGTAGCCGCTCACGCCTGTCTCGGTTGCGTGGGCTTTTCACGGGTAGACATGAGAATGGACGAGAACGGTGAGATCTTCGTTCTTGAGATCAACACGATACCAGGGCTTACGGAAAAGAGCCTTCTTCCCAAGGCAGCCAGAGCGGCCGGTATTGATTTCACGGAGTTATGCGTGAAGATACTCTCGAGCGCGCTTTACGCGAAAGGAGCAGTCAGTGGCGAAAAAAAGGAAGACACCAAGACAGAAGACACAAGGAAAAAAATTCCTTCCGGACAATCTTCTTGACCGAAAAAAAATACTGATAACACTGGCCAGCCTGCTGGCGCTGACCGGTCTTGTCTTTGGCATACGTTATTTCCTCATCAACAGCCCTTTCTTCGCGATAAAGGAAGTCGTGGTCAACAGCGAAGGGAAATATCACTTAAAGGACGCGGAGAAAAAGATCAAAGACAGATATACCGGCCTGAATATATTCACCGTGGACTTGAGACAGGTGGCCGCCGGCGCGGTCAGTGATTTTCCTCATCTGAAGAAAGTCGACGTCCGGAGGATCCTGCCGGATAAACTGGAAGTCGATCTTCTTGTAAGGACTCCGGTCGCTGTCATAGATACCGGGGACGGGATGGTGATCGACAAGGAAGGAATGGTCCTTGCCCGCGGCATGGAAACCAATGGGCTGGTCAAAATAAAAGGGGTGACATTTTTCTGGGGCGCTCCTTCTCCAGGGGAAAAGATAAAGACCAGACCGGTGGCCAAGGCGCTCCTTTTGCTGGAAGTATTGCGGGAAAAGGATTTCATCAAGCGGTATGACATCGAATATATAGATGTGTCGGACCAGAATAATATACTTCTGAACATCGACGGTGTTCAGGTCAAAATGGGGAATACTGACTTCCCGCGTAAAATAAACAGGCTGAACGAGATGCTGAAGGACCCGCGGATGGACCTTAAAGATATTAACTACATCGACCTGAGGTTCGAGGACGCGGTTATTTCACCGAAATAAGATTAGAAATGAAAAACGAAAAATGAAAAACTGAGGTATTCTTTCAAATTTTTAGCTTTGAATTATAGTTTTTCGTTTAAAATTTTAACTTTTTAACTATTATGAGTCGAACTTTCGCCGTATTAGACCTGAAGTGCAAGGATATTTCCGGAGTTGCCGCGCGCTGGGCCAGAAATGGCGCCTATTTCCTGGAAGGGTTTACAATGTCCCGCTCCCGCGGAATTCACAGGGGGGTCATCACGGATATCGCGTCAGCCACGGATTCGATATCGCACATCCTTGGCAAACTGAAAAAAAAGACGGGGAAAAAGATCCAGGACGTATATGTCAGCGCCAGTTCCAATTCCCTCAAGATCGTCCAGTCCCGCGGCACCGTGCTGCTGTCAAAATACGGTCGCGAGATATTTCAGTCGGATATCGAAAAATGCGTCCGCATCGGTTCCATATTAAAACTCCCGCATGGAAGAGCACCCCTGCACAAAATGGTTAAAGATTTTTCGGTGGATGGGGAAAACGGAATAAAAAATCCCGCGGGCCTGGAAGGGGTAAAACTCGGCGTTGATATGAACGTGCTTGTGGTCGACTCCTCCGTGATACGCAATCTTACTAAATCTATCGCGCTGGCGGGCTTCTCCGCATCCGGTGTTATCTTTTCGGGTATCGCGTACGCCAAAAGGGCGCTGGCCGAAGCTGCCACTGACAAAGGCGTCATGCTTTTGAATATGTGCAAAGATCTGACCGAGGCAATGATATACCACAAGCGGAACCTGCTGGATTGCAAGGTCTTCCGGCTCGGCTCAGAGGATATCATCTCCGCGAACGGCAGCCTGGATCACGCCTCCGCGAACCGTCTGATCCTGGTTCTTCGATCCATGGCAGGATGGGACAAGGTCCGGGAGATCGTCATCACCGGCGATGCCGCGCAGAATGAAGGCATCCTTGAACCAATGCAGACCCTGTCCAGTCATCCGGTCAGATTCGGCTTTTGCCTGGTGAGACCTTACGAAGAACTGCCTGCGGAAAGAGCAGCCCATATCGGCAGCCTTGGCATGCTGGATTACCTTTATGAAACAAAAAAGGGCAGACGCATGGAAGGCAATCTCTTCAAACAGACCTTTAGCAAAACCCTCAGCTTCCTGGATAAATACTTCTAATTCACGATCACACCTTTGCGTTTCATTTATTACTTCACCTATTATATAGAGTTAAGCAAAGGCTTGCGCCCCTATCGTTAAGATTTCAAAAAGGCATAATAACTGCTTTGATATATTATTAAATTATGATATAGTGTAGATTGTTTAATTAGGCAAATAAATAGCTTGATATAATTGTATATGGGTTTGATGTTTTTGTGACGTCAAGGCCTGAAAGGAGAACTGTAACAACTTTATTACTCAAGAAGGTGCCGATGACAAAAAGTCAGGTTTTGAAATGATGTGTTTAAAAGGAACGAAGATCATAAAAGTCATCGCATTTGCCTTAAGCATATTAATGATCCTTCAGGGGATCGTATGGGCAGATCCATATGCTGTTAATAGAAGCACGCTTCAGATCCAGACCCTTTTTGCCGGCTCAAACAATGTTGATGGCTTTAACACGATCATCTCCGGATATCTCTTTCATTTTCTTTCTGATCTTGAAAGAGGGATCGAAAACCAGAATGTTTTTGCACTAAATGCAAAAATCAGAGCACTGATCAAACGATTAAGGACAGCCGGAGAAATACCTTCCGAATCCCTGCCAACACTTGGCGGTTTACCTGAGGATGGCTATTTATTCGTCAAGTCGGGGGATTTCATAATTCGATATTACAATCATAACATCGCAGGAGCTGAAAAGTTCCATCCCTCTTACCGATTAGTCCGCGAGAACAAGGTCGGCCAATATCTTTCCAGACAGATATTGGCCGAAAAGAATAATCCAGAATCAAACCCGGATAACATTCAAAAACAAGAGCAAGACATGTTGATAGACGAGGAAGGTGCGCTGGAACTTTTCGGTCTTTCATACGAAGAGTTCCAGGACATTATCAGGGGACAGCAGCAGTTTGAAAAAGAACTCTTGAGAACTGATATTGCATTCAGGTCCCACATATTTTCCCCAAGAACGCAAGAACGCTTCTCAAAGACACTCATACAGGCAGTAAGAGACCTAACAGATGCCGGGGTTAAAAATCCGCTTTCCCTGGGACTGCGGTTCGCAATAAAGCATTATTACCGTGACCTCAAGCCCGTAAAGCTGCCTGAGTGGGAACAGAAAAAATGGGATGAACTTGAGAAAATGCATTTCCCGCTCAAGACTTTGACGAAGTTGCCTGAAAAGGTACCGCCGTATTTTACTCTTGAGGATTCCATAGATGCCAAAGTAAAGAGGGCGTTATATGCTTCGCATCCTGTTCTTTTTTCTGAAGCGTCCAGAAGCGATCAGAGGCTGATGGAGGCATTGACGGGTATCTCAAAAGAAGAAAACATCCATCTTTCGGTGATCTACGGCCATCCGTTCACGTCAGAAAGACAGCTTATAGGGCACAAAGTGCCCGCGGAAAACAGTGGAATTTTGGAATTCGGTTACGGGGCGCTTATGAAAATGATCAAAAATGCCGAAGCTGATCCGGACGTAAGATTTGTCCTGGTCATAAAAAATATAGAGGCAATAGATCCGGAGATAAGGACACAGCTCCAGGAGGCCTTGCGAATCGGTGAACTTGAGCATCCTGAGCTGGGCACGATAAAGCTTCCTGAAAACCTGCAGATCATCTTTACGATAAGGGAAGGCGCTAACCTTGAGGATGATTCTTTTTATGACAGGGTGGTCGCGAAATCCATGGAAACACAAAAAGATTTCCAGCAGCCAAAGGTGGAATTAATGCCATGGAAGGTGAACAGCGGAAATTATCTGAGAAGTCTTAATATTGAGACCAGAAAGAGCAGGAAGTTTCTGATCCTTCCAAACGCGGAAATAGAGCTGAGTGCAGAGTTCAAGAACATAAACAATAAGAACATGCATGACCTTATTTATGCGAAGGCCGGGTTAGTGCTGGATTTCGAGACAGTACGGATGCTTGTTGCCATGGAGAACGCGGTTAAACAGGGTCTCCCCATCCTGCGGCTGGAAGGTCCTACGGGCGTGGGAAAGACCTTTGCGGCTCGCGGATATGCCGGATTAAGAGGAAGTTCCTTTCTGAGCGATCCTGTGAGCGAGGGAACAGAGCTAACGGACCTTATTGGCGGGTTTGAACAGGTAGAAAAAGGTAAATTCAGGTTTAACGGCGAGACCTCTTTCAAGGAACGGGCAGAGGAAGGCGGGGTGATAGCCCTCAGCGAGCTCAATACTCTGCTTGACCTGAACGAAAAGGTGTCACTGGCCTGGTGGCTTGAACAGATCAATGAGACAGAGACGGATGAGGAAGGGTTCAGGGTCATCAGACTTACTGAAGTGCCGGTAAGCCCGGATGGAGATGAACACGTTATACGGATACATCCAAAAACCCTGATAGTAATAGACACAAACCCCGAAGGATATGAAGCAAGGGGGATGTTCCCTGAAGTATTCAAAGAGAACACTGCCGTAGTCCCGGTCAGGGCATTCATAAGCGGCGCGTCCGACCGCATGTCCATTGAAAAGAAAAAAATAAGACGATACGCGGACATGTTCCTTAAACACGATTTGACATTCCCGGACGGACGGCAGACCAACGGGATAGGCGATGAAAAGTTGAGAAAAAAAATGACAAAAGCAATAGTAGATATCTATTACCGGGTCGCGACCGCTTACCTTAATAAAGAGTTCGGCAAGAGAGAGACAATGGTGTTCACCATACGGGAACTGAAGAGGATGACAGAGGACATGCTCGATGATATCAGCCAGGGCAAGGAATGGAAGGAAGCGCTCGCAACAGCTTTGAGCAGCCATCTTGTCGCAAGATGGCAGGATTCCTCTGACAGGGAACACATCAGGGAGATGATAGAAAGAGAGTTTTTGCTGAAGCTTCCCGACATATCGGTTGAGGACTTCATGGCCGGCGAGATGTTCACAAAGAACAGGCCGGTCCATCTAAGGGTCACGCCCCAAACGGATATAAGGACTGTCTTCAGGTCCTTTCAGGACGCAAATCCCGGCCTGCGGACAAAGTTCATCAATGTTACCAGTGAAACGGACCGTTTCATGCTTGAAGGCGGGCCTATCATCGGAGAGGATGGAGAGACACAGGAATTCGGCCATGGGATCCTTGGAAGGCTCATACTTGAGGCCGAAGCAGCTCCCGACGAGCAAATAGTCTATGTACTGGATAACATACATAATCTCAGGCCGGAGGAAGCCGTGGCGCTGAACGAATTCCTGCAGGAAGGGAAACTGTATTTGAAAGGCAGGGACACGCGCATGACGCGTCCGGCCAACGCGCATGTCCTTGTGGTGACCAGGTCTGATTCCGTATGGGAATGGTCAGAAGCGGAAAAGTCCAGGTATGTCACGTTCGGTTACGACGGCCTGTCCCGGTTTGAAAAAAGGATGACCGAGATACTGGACGAAGCACTGGAATCAAGATGGATACCCGAGGAGCTGAGGCGTCTGTTGATGAAAGAAGAGATAGGCAAGAGGCTGGATGAGGTTTTTGAATCAGAAGCGCTGCTCGAAGAAATCAGGAAACTCCTGGTCAGAGGCCAGGTAGGTGACATCATTGAAGAAGCGCTTGATATGCGTCACGTCCCGGATGAGATTAAAAGGATATTCATCAGCGACATGCTGGAGCTTTATACCAGATATATCAGATACCTTGTGGAAGGAGCAAGGCGTTATGACATGCAGTCACAGACGGCTTTTTTAAGGATGGCAGAAGGACTGAGTCGCAGGATCAGGGAATATCCGGAGGGACAGCTTGATATTGAGAAAATATGCAAACTCGTGGAGGACTGCCTTGATGAATACATATTCATCGGCTTCCCGCCGGAGGAAAGGACCATGCTCAGGGGCAGATTCTTATACAGTTTCCGCCTGCTTTCTGTCGCGTTCGCGTGGGCGGAATCCGAAAATAGAAAAGCGGGCGAACACCCTGAAACATGGGCAAGCCAGCTTGCCATGGCAAAGGTCTGGTTCAAACAGGCAGGGTCTGATGAAGAAAAACGCGCCTGGCTTAAACCCATGAAGGATATCGTGAAAAGATACGAAGCTGAAATAGACCTGGTGGAGACAGACCGGAGCTCTATAAACCCCCTTGACATAGGGAAGGCGCATTTCGAAGACCGGACATATAAACCGGCGGATCATGCCTTTGCGGGAGTATGGGACGCGAAGTACTCGCATGACGGGAAGAAGATAATCGCGGGAATAGGCGGGCAAACGGGTGAAGAGTGTGGAGCGTTTATTTATGTATTGAATGAGAATACGGGCGAGTTCGAGATAAAGCAGACATTGGATGACCCGATTGATATTGTGTGGACAGTGGATTTCTCTCCGGATGATAAAAAACTGATCGTAGGGAGCAGGGACGGTAAAGCCTATCTTTATGAATTGAACGAAAGGAACGGGCGATACTTCATAAAACAGACGTTCGAAAAAAAATATGGGGGTGGGATCATGACGGTCAGGTTCTTCCCCCGTAGCGGCCGGATATTAATAGGCGGCCGGAATGACAAAGCCAGTGTTTATAAATATGATGACACGGAAAGGAAATACAAGAAGATACAGGAACTTGAACATCCTGACGGCGTGTTGTCAGCCAGTATCTCCCGATGCCCGCTGGGGAATACCATAATCACCGGATGCGAAGACGGAAAATTGCGCCTGTTCGTGGAAGAGGAGAATGGACAATATAAGTTAATGCAGGAGGTCGGCCATGGAAGATGGGTATGGTCTGTTTCTCACGCGCCGGACGGTTTGAGTTTTCTTGCGGGTTTAGAGGGAGGATCGGTCCTTCTTTACGGATATGACAGCTTTCATAAAAGATATATTTTGAAACAGATATTCCGTGATCATAATAAAGTTGTATCATCAGTTTCATTCTCACCGGATGGAAAGGGTATTGTGACATCCAGTTGGGAGGGCACAGTGTGTCTTTACGCGCTGGACATACCCGAAGACAGGTATGCCCTGAAACAGGAAATGGCTCATGTTATGGCATCGGAAAAAGACGCGGAAGTTTATTATTCCAGCAGCGTTGGTTCGGCAATGTTCTCGCCGGATGGTGACAATATATTGACCGGAAGCTGGGACAAACATATTCGCATTTTTTCACCTCAGCCGTTCATTGTGAAGGATGAGAGGGAAGGATGGGAGATAAACACGGGCCAGAGCTTTCCTTTGAGCAACCTCCATAAAAAGATCAATGTCCTTGACACCGAGATCGCCGGCATGCCATGGCCGCAGAGGCTGGCCAGGTCAAAGGTCCTGCTGGAACACGCAGAAGAAGACGAGGAGATATCAGCGCAGATCAGCAGCATCAAAACGATTATGACAAAGCATGGGAGAAAATTCGGAAGACGGACCGTGGAACCGCGTAAGATGAACCGCCTTGAAACAGGACAGGCCTTTTTTGAAACAGGCATCCCGTTTTCAGGGGAAGAGTTTCATAGAGTGCGTTTTTCCCGCGACGGAACAAAATGCCTTGCCAGCGACGAGGGGGGCAAAATCTATTTATTCTCGCGTGATGAAGATAGGAACTGGAAAACGGCGCAGGAGTTCGAATTTGAATATGATGATGAATTCTTCGGTGAAATGGACTTCTCTCCGGACGGCAACAGCTTTCTGGTATGCGGGAGTTATAATGCGGTTTATCTTTTCTCTCTTGATCCCGATTCCGGGCTCTACGAAGAAAAACAAAAATTTGATGATTCCACGGCAAGGGTAAATTCCGTCCGTTTTTCAAACGACGGCAAAAAGATCATTACGGGAAGCCTGACGAAGGATAATAAAGTGCGGGTATACGCGTTCAGTGAAGATGAAAAAACATTTGAGTTAAAACAGGTATTCCAGCACGAGGGATGGGTGCGGGCGTTATGTTTCTCTCCTGACGGTAAAAGAATAGCAACAGGAAGCGATGATGTATTTATGCGCATATATACTTATGATGAACAAATAGACAAATACGTCCCGAGTCAAAAGATCCAGCAGGAATACTTGGTCGACGGTGTCGAATTCTCTCCTGACGGCAGGAGGATAGGAGTAACAATATGGAACGCCGCTACAAAACTGTATCTTTTGGACGAAGACAACGATGAATTCAAGGAGGAGACAACCCTTAACAGGTGGGGCTCATCTCTGGATTTTTCCCCGAACGGAAGATATCTGGTAATAGGGTCTTTTGACGGGGATGCCACCCTTTACATCTATGATGATGAAGATGGGGAGTATGTTTATTATAAAGGCCTGGCAGGAGACAGGAATATCCATGATGTCCAGTTCACGGCAAACGGGACAAGGATGTATATACATGATACGCGTAATAAAAACGTGGAAGAGCTGGAGCTGCATCCTTTTATCATAAAAGACGAGCAAATCCTTTATGACATAGAGACCGGCGAAATCCACGGGAGATATGAAGTCCCGGGGCTTGTCGAACTTCTTGACGCAGAGCCGCATATATCAGTATATCAAAGGCAGGCTGAACCTGCGCGGTTTGATCAGCGCTACATAGATAAACCTTTTTATTTCTGCGCGGATAGATCAGGCAGTGTGTACCTTAACTACAAAGACAACTGGTTTGTCACCAGACATGAACTTATCTATAAAGATTTTGACACAAGCAATAAACGGGACCAGGAGCTCGTGAACATAAACGGCGAAATGAGGGAATTATATCCGGTAGACATTGAGAATATCCGCAACCCCTGTGTAACGGACAGGATACAGCCACTTGACTCGGGAGATTTTCTGATGGACACTGATGTTCTTGAAGAGGTCGAGCTCTCTGTCCTGAACGTTTTCAGCCATGGCAGGCATGTTGACCTTGAAGGGGCCTCAGGAGCAGGAAAAACAAGCATAGCAAAGGAAATAGCGTTCCTTCTCGGGCTTCCGCGGCATGTTTTCCAGATGCACGGCGAACGCGAGCTTTCAGACCTTATCGGCAGCGCGCGTGAGAACAGCGAAGGTAAGATATTCTTGAGCAATAAGCCCCTGCCTGTATTTCTTGCCGACCTGCAAAGTTCAGTGCCTTTTGATATCTCTACCAGGCTTATAGGCGCCGGTATCCTGAAGATGGATAAGGATGGTAAGAAAGTCAACTGGGACAGTTCTATTTACACGAATATTGACCTTGAGAACGCGGTCAAAGAGAAACTGCCGGGATCAAGCCCCGATGAAAAGGCGCAGATAATGTCGCTTATTCATTACAGGCAGCCATTGCTTGAATTCCTGACACACGGAGGCGTTTTCATCGCTGATGAAGGCGCTATCGGTGAACAGGGAAGGGACCTTTTAAGCTGGTTCAGCAGCATAGTTAGCGGCGATGAGATAGTCTATCTCGAGGAATTCCCCGGGCACGAGATGATGACAAAGGTGCATTCGGACTTTCATCTTATAATAACGAATAACCTTCCTGAAAAGACACATGCCAGGGAGATGCTGAGGAGCGAGATAAGCTCCAACCTGCATTATATATACGTGGATGAGGACGATTCTTTTGACACTCTCTGCAGCCTTTTCAAGTATTTTCTTGGCAAGGGTCCGGCCGTGGATCATGACGCGACAAAAGATGCGATCGGCAAGGAATTGATGGCAGGCCTTCTTGCGGAGTTCCACCTGAGGATAAAGTCCCTTATCGGAAAAGAGCTCGGTAAAGAGGACAAGATACGCCACCATATATCCAAACGCGAGATAAGACGCGTTGCGCAACAGGTCCGCAAACCGCTTCTTACAGAAAATATCGGAAATGTGGATCTGTTATACGAATTCTACAAGGCCTGCAGGACCGTGTACGAGGCCGGCTTTTCCCACAGTCATGAAAGAAAGATAGTCCAGGATATCCTTCACGGGCTTATTGACGAGGTTTTCAAGGAGCAAAAAGTGCTATCCGGCGACCTTTTGACCAGATTCAATAGAGAGGTCAGGAATGAATACGCGTCCCGTGTCACCGGCCACGAAGCATGGGTGGCATGGGTTACTGACCAGGTCCTTGACCAGGACGACCCGATTCTGTTCATCAGCGAGCACGGGGCCAGGACCGGTGATATACTTCACTTTGCGGCTTTCCGAAGGGGTGCTGATATGGAGGTAATAGACGCGGCGCCCGAGCATACTGAGCTTGAGATACTCGGCGGGCTATTGCCCTGTTTTGGAAAAAAAGAGGAGGGAAGGATATCGCGCTTCGCCAGGGGAAGGATCACCCGGTATCTCTTTAAACAGGAAGAGATGGACCAGCTAAGAAGAGAGGACAGGGAGCAAAAAGAGATGCTAGTATGGATACGCAACATAGACCAGTGGAACGAGGACCTCAGGACCTCTCTCAACGGGCTTCTTGAGGACGGTTATATAGACCTTGAGACAGAAGAGGGAAGGATAGAACGATTTTTTAAACCCGACCACGTACATTTCGTGTCCGAGATATCATCTGAATCCGCTGAGGAGTTCTCAAGCGCGTTCTTCAACCGCTGGATAAACATCGGTGTTTCTCATGAGCTTCCCGTGGTTGAAGAAAATGAGGAAACATCAAAGTTCGAACAGGTCTTAAGGACCTCTTACGGCCTTGACCAGCAGGAGGCTTTCTACCTGAAAATGATATATGAACTTACGCTGGAGCATGACAGGAGCAGGATGTGGTCGGGCAGGGCGAGTTATGATATAAGTCCGGAAATATTTTACATGATAGCGGAGTCTGTAAAACTGGCTAAAGGGGAGGACAGTGCATGGAAGGACATGCTGGAAGATATTCCACGCACAGGTTATGACCCCAGGCAGAATTTCGGAAGGGACCCTCCCGGCGCAGCAGAAAAAGCTGTTAAAGATCAATACGAGATGATCAGCCGGGTGATACTGCTGGACGAGATACTGGCAATACTCGGCGTAAGGTTCTCACAGGATAAATTCCACACAGGCGTGTCTGACCAGGAAAGGTTCAGGGAAATATTAAAGATCGTATTTGATCTGGAGCATGCCCCATCCCTTGATACCCGGGTCCGGACCAAAGACGGCACCTTTAACACCCCCATAATAGAAGTCGACATGATGCCTTTTAGAAGCAGAGAGAAGGGGCTCCCCCCGCGGCAGGTGAGCAAAAAGCATAAGATACGTTTTGATACCAAGGAGATGGGGAAAGGATTGTCCGTGCTTAGCCGCGCGGAGAAACTTTCAAGAGGCGTGCTGTTCGTGGGTGAGTCCGGAACGGCAAAAACATCGCTCGCGGGGTTTTACGCCGAGATAACCGGAAGGAAGTTCTATAAGTACCAGTGCCACGGAGGAAGCGAATACACGGACCTCACCATGGACGTGGAGCAGACCCCGGACGGTGGACTGAAAAAACGCGTAAAGAAACTCTATCAACACCTGCGCGAGGGCAACGTGGTAATAGATATAGACGAGGCCAACATATCCCCCCATATTCTCTGGGCGCTTGAACCCGTATTAAGGGGAGAGAAGATCGTGCACCCGATATTCCCGGAAGAAGAGCCTTTTGAGATAGGAGAAGACGTTGTGCTGGTGTTCACAATGAATCCTGAGAGATATGCCGCAAGAAAGGAAATAGACCGCCGCCTTACCGACAGGATGATAACCTGCAGGATGGACCTGCCTGACGATGAAGACAGGCTCAAGATCGGTGAAAGTTTTTACGGAGTGTGGAATTTTGAGAAAAAAGCATCGCCTAAAAGACGCGAGGAGCCTGAAGAGAAAAAGAAAGTGATCGAGATAGAATATGACATCCCGGAAATGATCAGAAGCGCTGAAAGATTTGACCCGTCTGAATTCAAGTCTCCAAAGGAAGCGTATTTTTATTTCGCGCGTAATATAATGCGGGATTTTCTCGCCTCTCTTCATAAAAATTATAATGAGAATACAAAAAAAGACGTGTTTGAGGCCGCGAGAAAGCTTGATGAGAAATTGAAAGACAGGCTGGAGGAGTTCGCGAACATGTATGAACTTCCCCGGATCGAAAGAGATGATATGAAAGAGAGACTCCTGGACCTGCGCGGGTTCTTTCTGCCAAAGGGGGTATACCTTAACGTGGGATATGCCCAGAAAGAAGTGAACACAAGGGCGTATATATTCGCGGAACCGGAGATGATCACACGCACCAGAAAGTTCACCAAGACCCATTTCAGGACGCTCGGGCTTGCCCCTGAAAAATACGCGGACTGTGACGTAAAGGCCCTGTTTGTTCCAGGGATTATCAGTAGGGAGGAGGCAGCAGGTATATTCGTAGGCGACTACGCGGTCGTTTTTGAGAACAAGGCAGCCGAAGAGCTCCCTGACGTCCCCATACCAGAAACTATAATGTGGACAGCATGGCACGAATTCGGACATGTCATTGATCATCTGCGTAATAGAAAGGGTGTCGGCCAGTTGGCACAGAACCTGGAACTCAGTTCTCATCTTTTGCCCATGATATTTTCAAAATATTCACGGGAATACGTTCTCTGGGAAATAGGAATGGGATTGATACAGAAAATGGATGAACCGGAAAGTATGTATTTCCAGGCATTAAAAGGCATACTTAACGGCCTTATAATAGCTTTTAAGGAGGATTATCTGATAGACGAAGAGCTCGAGCTCATAACTGACAACGCTGAAGTGGACAGGTTAACCGCTGTTATCAACGCTGTCAGGGACATGGATGAACAGGCGTCCCGCAGACTGAACAGGATAGGAGCGAAGTTATACAAGAATCCTGAAAAATATCTGTATACAGCCGCGCCGGGAAAGAGTCAGGCAAAGGTTGCCAGGGGCGCAAGGGCGGGAACGTTCACACCGGGAACGAGCTTAAAGGGTGACGTTGAATATAAGCATGACGAAGTAGAGGTCAAAACGCCTGAGGATGGGACTGAGGCGCCGCCAATGATAGAACCTGAGAAAAAGACAGACGTATTAGATGAAGAAGCAGCAGAGCAAGAAAAAATGGAGTTACCAGAGACAGGACAACCAGAACCATCAGAAGCTGAGAAGCAAAAGGGCGCGCCCGAGATTTCAGAAGGCGCGCAGCCTACAGAAGGTCAAGCTAAGAAAGAGGGCTCCCCTCGTGAACGAGCCACGGATGGAAATCTGGGAGAAGGAAGACCAACGGGAGGAGCAAGAGGAGGAGAGGAGAAAGGAGAAGGTCAAGCTAAGAAAGAGGCCCCCCCTCGTGAACGAGCCGAAGGCCCCCCGGGCACAAGACTGGACCTGTCCCACTGGGACGAGATGGAGCAGAGGATACAGGAAAAATTTAGTTCGCACACAAAGAAACTCAAAGCGGACGTTATCCTGAACGACAAATTCGCGTCATTCTTCCTGAGCGGCGCTGGTGATACTGAATTCATCTTCCGCAGGATGCTTAAGGCTATCCAGTCAAGGGAAAGGATCATAAAGAAGATGAAAAAAACAGGGATAGAGGTAGACCCTGTTGCCATTATGCTCGGCAAACCCAAACCCTTTGTCAGCCGCAAGAAACGGCCCAAAATGCAGACCACGGCAGCCGCGGTGCTCCTGGATTTCAGCTCGAGCATGAAAGATATGACCAGTGAACTCACGTTCACCGTAGGGACAGTGGGAGAGAATTTCTGGAAGCTGCGCGAACAGGCTTCCAAATATTTCTTTTATGACTTATCTTACTTCACGGACGATCCTCCGGTAACCGTTGTCCAGATGGGAGAAAGGGTGTCAGAAGATGAGAACAGGAACCGGATGATATCCATGTCAAACATGATAGCCCGGGATGGCACCAATATCCAGCTCGCAATGGAAGAAAAACTGACCAATGAAAAGGGCACGGGTTTCCTGGATTCCCGTGAGGCCCTGAACGCCAAGAAAAAATACATGATCCTGTTCACAGACGGTGTTGACCGCAGATGTATCCGGGTTTCCAGTGACGGAAGTTATGAACTCACGGAAACCTTTAACGAGACACTAAAGAAATATCAGGATGCGGGTATTGACGTGATAGTGTTAGGAATAGGCGAGGCTTCGGAGCAGGTCAGGGCGTTCAAAGGATATGGCCAGCATTACGTAAGAATAGCGCGTGACAGGCCTTTTGATATCGCCGAAGCGATCGCCAAGATAACCGAGCACAAGTGCCGCGGCACAGGGATACTGCCGGACGGTGATATAACTGACTTTTTTCAGATCGGAAACGTTGGCTATGAAAAAGCCGTGACACCACGGACAGCTGCTATTCACGCGTTTAAAAGGATTTTCTATCCACGATTATCGTATAAGGAATATGCGATCAAAAAAGCGCCCTGGCTTGAGAGCGCCATATTCAAGGGCATTCCTTTCCTTGTTCTCTCAATATTCATGATCGCTGGGCGTATGGGTATATGGGAATTCATGGCCGGCATGGCTATCTCGCATTTCCTTTTTGTTATATTGCATGGTAGCGATATTAAAACACCGTTAAGTATCATCCCTTTCACTTTTGCCGCAACTGCTTACTCCGGGATGCTGATCGACTTTTTGTTAACACTTGGCCTTCCATACTACATAACAATTCCTATAGCTATCCTTTTCACGGGAGGGATATATCTCTTCAGTAGCCGTTATCACAGAACCGTTAACAAAGAAGAATTTTCCGAACCTGATACACACGATGCTAAAATCGAGCCTGGTGCTGAAGACCAGCGCCGATCAGAAGAACCAAAGGAGCCCGAAAGCAAAGAAGAGGTTATTATCAAAGACGCTGAAAAAACTATTTATAATCTGGTGCACGCGCTGACAGGCGCGGCAGAGAAAAGCGGAAAGGTGGTCCTTGCCATTGATACTGAATTAGGGGAGGGGGAGATACACCGCCAGGTGGAAAAGCTCATCCAGATGCTGCCGTCCCTTGAGAACAACAACCGACACCTCAGAAATTTTCTCAAAAACCTTGTGATCCGCAAGGGGAAGGGGAGAGAACTCGCCCGGATGATAAATAACATAACCGACAGTGAAAGAGGTTCCGTGAAGCCTGAAAATGTCATCATAATTTCCAAGGTCTCACATATTGAACATTTTGACAGTGTAAAAGACAGGGCTATTATCGCGGGAATAGATGACGCCGGGTTCCCCGAAACCGCTTATCTGCCTTTATTGGAGATAATGCTTTTCACTGTGAGCAAGTATCTTGGAGGCGAAGCATCTCTTGAGGAATATTACGAAATGATACCTAATGTTCTATCAATGGATGCCCTGGGAGAAGGCGATCACAACGCATTATTTGACCGGGACGCAAAGACGTTCATCATAAGGCTCGTCCCTGATGCCGAGCCGTTTGACAAGGAAGAGCTCAGGGAGCTCATGAAACAGATAAGGCTCATCCTTTCCCGCGCCTAATTAATTTGACTTTGGAAAAAAAGTATGATACCTTATAGCGTCAAATATAATACTATAAGAGGGGGAAGTTCAAAAATGTCTGATCTAAAGATAGGCATAATAGGCTGCGGAAATATGGGCAGCGCCATTCTCAGGGGGCTGCTCGCCAAAAATATTGCCTCAGCGGGGTCCATAGCCGTTAATGATAAGGATACCGGCAAGGCAGAGTCCGTGGCGATGTCATCCGGATGCCGGCACGCGGAGCTAAGCGCGCTTGTAAAAAATGTAGATTACTTGATCATCGCCGTGAAACCTCAGAATTCTGAAATCTTGCTAAAAAAACTCTCCGGTCTTATTACCGGCCAGACCATCATATCAGTCATGGCCGGGGTAAAGATCAGCACTGTCACTGATCTTCTTGGAAAAGAAGTGCCGGTTGCCAGGGCCATGCCTAATATGGCCGCTGTTATCGGGGAGAGCATGACCTGCGTTTCTTTTAATGATCTGGCGGATGAAAAAGAGGAAGTCAAAAAGATATTTTCCAGTATAGGCAGGGTGGTGGAGGTCGAAGAGGCCCTGATGGACGCGGTAACAGCTGTATCCGGAAGCGGCCCGGCTTATCTTTTTTATCTTGCGGATGTCATGATCTCGGCCGGTGAAAAAGCAGGCCTGGATCCGGATGTCGCAAAAGAACTGGTCACACAGACCCTGTTCGGAGCGTCCTCCTTGTTGAAAAATAACATGGATATTTCCGCGGGGGAACATATCCGCGCTGTCGCATCTAAGGGCGGGACCACGGAAGCCGCGTTGTCGATTTTTGAAGATAATGAATTAAAGGGAATAATAAAAGCCGCTATTAACAGGGCTAAACAAAGGTCTGAAGAATTATCAGGGGGATAGGTCATGTTCATACTCGGTGAGTTTCTTCGCAGTCTGGCTTTACTGATATCGCTTGTTATTAACATCCTGTATTTTCTGCTGGTCATAAGGATCATACTCTCCTGGGTAGGGGCTGATCAATACAACGAGATAGTCCAGATAGTCTACCGGGTCACTGACCCGGTCCTGGCCCCGTTGCGGCGGCTTCCTCTGCAGATCGGCATGATGGATTTTTCTCCAATAGTAGCGTTCATAATACTCAGCGTTATTAAGAGTTTCATCGTAAACATCCTTTATCAGTTGGCTTACCGGCTGGGGTAATTGAAGTGAAGCTGCAGGTAAAAGTTTTTCCGAAAGCCTCGCGCCAGGAACTCATTGAAAAGGACGGCGTGTTAAAAGCCTATGTAACGGCCGCCCCTGATAAGGGAAAGGCGAACAAGGCCCTGATAAAACTTATTGCGGAGAGATACAAGGTGGCCAAGAGCCGTGTGGTCATAGTGACGGGCGAGACCAGCAGGAATAAGATCGTGGAGGTGTTGGACAGATGAGCAGGATAGGAATAATCGGCGGAAGCGCGCTTTACAATATGGAAGAGATCGAGATAGTTGATCAGAGGAAGGTTGACACGCCTTTTGGAGAACCGTCGGATGAATTCGTCATAGGCAGGCTTTCCGGGAAAGAGGTGGTCTTTCTGCCGCGGCACGGCCGCTCCCATAATTTACTTCCATCCGAGATAAATTACCGTGCCAATATATACGCGTTCAAGGTCCTCGAAGTTGACAGGATCATTTCTGTTTCCGCGGTCGGAAGCCTTAAAAAAAATGTCCACCCACTGGATATGGTCCTGGTCGACCAGTTCATTGACAGGACAAATCAGGCGCGTAAGATGACGTTTTTCGGGGATGGAATAGCTGCCCACGTATCCTTTTCAGAACCGGTATGTCCTGAACTGAAACAGATTATATATAACTCCAATAAAAGTCTTGATGCAACCATCCATAACGGCGGTACTTACGTCAATATAGAAGGTCCTGCCTTTTCCACCAAGGCAGAATCCGTTATATACAAAAGCTGGGGCGCGGACGTAATAGGCATGACCAACCTGGCCGAGGGACGCCTGGCCAGGGAAGCGGGTATCTGCTATACAACAATAGCCACTGTAACAGATTATGACTGCTGGCATGAGGCGCCTGGAGTGGAAGAAGTTTCAGTAGAGATGATAATACAGAATCTTACAAAGAATACCGAGGTCACAAAAACAATGCTCAAGAATACAATAGCGGCGCTGCCTTCGTCGTTCTCGTGCGAATGCGGTGAAGCATTACGGAACGCGATAATAACGCCCAAGCATGCTATTCCAAAAAATGTTATTGAAAAACTGAAACCCATAATCGGCAAATACCTTGAGTAAATGTAAAAGTTAAAAAGTTAAAACGAAAAACTATAATTTAAAGCTAAAAATTTGAAAAAATGAAGAGCGACCAGGGAAAAATAAATTACAAAGATACTCTGAACCTTCCGAAGACTTCATTCCCCATGAAAGCAAGCCTGCCCCAGAGAGAACCGGAGTTCCTCAAAAAATGGGAGGAAGGGAATACCTACGCGGCCATAATAGAAAAACGTAAAAATTCGCCCGAAAGCTTTATACTGCATGACGGGCCTCCTTACGCCAACGGGCGTATCCACATGGGGCATGTGCTCAATAAGATACTCAAGGATATGTGCGTAAAGTATTTTACGATGAAGGGGTATCTCTCGCGGTACGTCCCCGGCTGGGACTGTCACGGCCTTCCCGTAGAACACCAGCTGTTCAAGGAGCTGCACATAGGCAAGGATGAGATAGGGCAGGTGGAATTCCGGAAGAAGGCGTATGATTACGCGATGAAATACGTAAAGATCCAGTCGGATGAGTTCAAAAGACTGGGCGTGTTCGGTGACTGGGAAAAGCCGTATCTGACGCTTTCGAAAAATTATGAGGCAGATATCCTTTTCTGTCTCGCTGACCTCTATGAGAAAGGATATATTTACAAGGGACTGAAGCCCGTTAACTGGTGCAAGACCTGCGAAACAGCCCTTGCCGAGGCAGAAGTGGAATACAACGACAAGACCTCTCCTTCTATCTATGTGAAGTTTGAAACCTTAAACAAGATATCCGGCAAAACAGCATATTTTATCATCTGGACCACGACCCCGTGGACTCTCTTAGCAAATGTCGCGGTCGCCATGCATCCCGAATTTCTGTATTCATATGTAAGCGTCAACGATGAAATATGGATAATGGCTTCTGAACTTGTAGACGGCCTCATGGAAAAGTTCAGGATAAACGAATATAAAGTCCTCGAAAAAAAATCCGGGGAAAAAATAGTCGAGTCCATGAAAAAAGCCCGCCATCCGTTCATGGACCGGGATTCCGTTCTTGTGCCGGCTGATTATATTACAAAGGACGAAGGCACAGGATGCGTGCATACTGCGCCGGGACACGGGCAGGACGATTATATGACAGGGCAGAAATATGATCTCCCTGTGATCATGCCGGTGGATGACAGCGGAAAGTTCACTGACAAGGCTGGTGAATTCGCGCGCCAGGATGTATTTGATGCCAATAAAGCGATAATCAATAAGATGAAAGACGAAGACAGCCTTATATACTCCGAGGAGGTAACCCATTCATATCCCCATTGCTGGAGGTGCAAAGAACCCATAATCTTCCGGGCCACGGAACAGTGGTTCATGAACGTTGACCATAACAATCTGCGGGAAAAAATGATCAAGGCCATAAAGGAAGACGTGGAATGGGTCCCTCAAGCGGGAGAGGAGCGCATAAGCTCAATGGTGGAGAACAGGCCGGACTGGTGTCTTTCAAGACAACGCTACTGGGGAGTGCCGTTTCCCGCCTTTCAGTGTGTTGAATGCGGAACGTCGTTTACCAGCGCGGACATCATAAAAAATTTTGCCGCTCTGGTCAGAAAGGAAGGCTCGGACGCCTGGTTTGAAAAGGATGTTGAAAAGCTCATCCCGGCGAATGGGGCCTGCGGCAATTGCGGAAGCAAAAAATTCCGCAAAGAGGAAAATATCCTTGATGTGTGGTTTGATTCCGGCGTGAGCCACCAGGCCGTTCTTGAAGCACGGAAAGAACTTGACTTCCCCGCGGACCTGTATCTCGAGGGTTCTGACCAGCACCGCGGCTGGTTCCAGACAGCTCTTATAACCTCCATGGGAATAAAGGGCCGGCCCCCTTACAAAAAGGTCCTAACACACGGATTTGTCGTTGACGCTGAAGGTAAAAAGATGTCCAAATCCATCGGGAACATCATCAGCCCGCAGGAAGTAATGCAGAAATACGGGGCTGATATACTTCGCCTGTGGGTCGCTTCAAGTGATTACGAAGGCGATATCAAGCTTTCTCCGGAGATACTGGCCAGGCTGGCTGACGGCTATAGAAAAATAAGGAACACCTTCCGGTATCTTCTCAGCAATTTGTATGATTTTGACCCGTCAAAGGATCCAGTGGCGCACGATGCCTTATCCGAGACCGACCGGTGGATGCTTTCACGTCTGTACCGGCTGGTAAAGAACGTGACCGCTCATTACGACGCCTGGGAATTCCATAAAGTGTACAGGGCTGTTTACGATTTCTGTGTTTATGAGGTAAGCTCTTTTTATCTTGACGTTTTGAAGGACATATTGTATATAGAAGCGTCTGACTCTGTGGCGAGACGGTCCGCGCAGACAGTGATATTTCATATACTTCATATGCTGGTCAGGGTCATGTCGCCCATCCTGGCCTTCACGACAGAAGAGGTCTGGCAGCATGTCTCTATGGCGGCAAAGGATCAAAGCGTCCACATGTCAGACTGGCCTGATTTGCAAAAAGAGATGAAGGGCTGGGAGAACCCGGGCCTTGATGACAAATGGGACAGGATACTGGGTATGAAAGACGAAATAATGAAGTCCCTTGAGAAAAAAAGGGGGGTAGGATTGATAGGAAGCTCCCTGGAAGCCAGGATATCCATGTATACTGATGACGGCAACATGAAGGCCTTCCTGAAAGGAAACATTGATATCCTGCCACTTCTTTTCAGGGTCTCTCAGGCAAGTGTCTCAGAGTCGCCGGAAAAAGGCATGGAAGACGCTACTGGTTTTCCGCTAAAGGTAAAAATATCCAGGGCCGTTGGTGAAAAATGCCCGCGGTGCTGGAATTACAGTGAAACTGTCGGGGAAAACAAAGAATACCCTGAGTTATGCAGGCGGTGTTCTGACGTAATATCGAAAAGGAGCCACGATGCTAAATAAGAAAAGATCGAGCAAGAAGAAGAATTACACCAAAACTGAACTCAAAAAGATAAGGCAGACGCTGATCGAACAGAAGGCCATGATACTGGAGGAGTTAATGAGGATCAGGGGGGAAGCCCTGAATAAATCGATCAAAGATGCCTCGGGTGATCTTTCCGGATATGCTTTTCATATGGCGGATATGGCAACGGATCTATACGACAGGGAGTTCTCGCTTGAACTGGCCGAAGGAGAGCGGGAAAGGCTGTACGCCCTGGACGACGCTATGAAACGCATAGATGACGGGACATACGGGAAGTGCGACATGTGCGGTGAACCGATCTCCAGGCAGCGTTTAAAAGCCTTGCCACAGGCGCAACATTGCATAATATGTCAGGAAAAGGAAGAAAAAAAGAGCGGCAGATAGTGTTACTCTTCGCGTCAGGCTTTCTCGTATATGCACTGGACCAGGTGTCAAAATTTTTCGCGGGGAATGTTTTAACGCCGGGCGAAAGCGTGATATTGAACAAAAATATCCTCCACCTCACTCTTGTGTACAACACGGGCGCTGCCTTTGGAATGTTCAGATCTCATCCACGTTTCTTTGTGATAATCGCGGCTCTTTCGGTATTTTTTATATGTCTATTTCTCTTCCTTAAACGGAAGAGTCTCCGTTTTTTCGAGAAGCTGGCCCTGAGCTTCATCCTTTCCGGAACACTGGGAAACCTCACGGACCGCTTGCGTTTCGGCCATGTGATCGATTTTATAGATTTAAGAATATGGCCGGTCTTCAATATCGCTGACAGTTTTATCACTATCGGCGTTGGAATACTTATCGCTTCAGTCGCAGGGAGCATGATCAAATGGGGTCGGATAGATCCGCCCCCTACAGAATGAGAATAATGTAGGGGCTCGATGAATCGAGCCCCTACGCAATGGTCGGATAGATCCGACCGCTATAAATTACAATATGCATCGGGTATTAATAGAAATCGGTCCGGTTACTATATATAGCTACGGATTCTTCCTGGCCATAGCGTTCTTGACCTGTATATTCCTTATACGCAGGGACACGGAACGGTTCGGCATGCCTTTTGACAAGATCCTGGATTGCCTGGTCTGGATACTGATAATCGGCATTGTGGGCGGGAGGCTCCTGTATGTGCTTATCAACTGGCAATACTATATCCAATATCCTCTGAGGGTTCTAGCTCTCAGGGACGGAGGCATGGCGTTTCACGGCAGCCTGGTTTTGGCTGTTGCCGCGGGTGTTCTTTTAAGCCGTTTTAAGGGACTCCCGTTCTGGAGGACAAGCGACTTTTTAGCTCCATATATCCCATTGGGACACGCCATCGGGCGCATTGGCTGCTTCTTTAACGGCTGCTGTTACGGAAAAATAATAGAGACCGGCCCTGGGGTGACATTCCCTGGAGAGCTTCACATGAGGATACCTGTCCAGCTTTACTCGTCATTGTTTCTCCTGCTCTTATATTTTTTCCTGAGCTTCCTGCGGGGCAAAAAAACTTTTGATGGTTCTGTTTTTTGCGCCTATGTGATCATTTATTCTGTTTTCAGGTTTTTTATCGAGTTTTTCAGGGGTGACACGCCTCCTGTCCTGCCTGGCATGACCCTTGCCCAGGTCATAAGCGGCGTAATGTTTCTGCTGGGCCTGGCTGTATGGATCATACTTTATTTACGGGCGAAGAACCCCGGGAACATGGCCTTAGATGAAGGAACTTAGATTTACAATTGATGCCGACAGTAAGGGGACGCGCGTTGACAAGTGCATAGCGCTGAAACTGGGCGAGGAATATTCCCGCACTTATGTTAAGGCCCTGATGGATAAGGACCTTGTCAGGGTGAACGGTGAAAGCGTCAAGCCTCATTACATCGCGCGGGAAGGGGATCAGGTGTTTCTCCAGATGCCTCCACAGGAAAAAAGTCGCCTGGAAGGGGAGGATATAAAGCTGAACATCGTGTATGAAGACGACTGGATAATAGTCGTCGACAAGCCCGCGGGCATGGTCGTCCATCCCGGCTCGGGCAACAAAAAAGGCACGCTTGTGAACGCCCTTCTTCACCACTGCAGGAGCCTGCCGGCCAGCAGTGACGAGTCCAGGCCGGGCATTGTGCACAGGCTTGACAAGGATACTTCCGGCCTTCTGGTGGTGGCCAAGAACGACAGGGCACTCCGTTCCCTGTCAAAACAGTTCCAAGCAAAGGCGGTGAAAAAAAGATACATCGCACTGGTCATGGGCCGCGTGGAGTTTGATAACGGCGTTGTCGAAGTGCCGATCGCCAGACATCCGGTTGACCGTCAAAAAATGGATGTGGCGTTCGCGAAAGGGAAGAATGCTCGCACCACATACCATGTAGCTGAAAGATTCGGTAACTTCTCTCTCCTGCGGCTGGAGCTGGAAACGGGCAGGACACACCAGATACGCGTTCACATGAAGCACATAGGACATCCGATCCTTGGCGATAAGACATACGGTAAGGGGGGAGAGATCGCCCGGCACGCGCTCCATGCTGAGATGATAGGGTTCTCTCATCCGGAAACCGGAAAATATATGGAGTTTCATTCTCCTGTACCCGATGATATAATGGAAGTTATTGATCGAGGCGAATGATGGTCGATGGTTTATTGACTATAGACTATCGGCTATAGACCATTTAGATATTGAAATAATATCGTATCAAAGAAAGAGTGCTATATCATGGATTGGAAAATAAGTCCGCCTAAAGGAATTAAAGGAGAGATCTCGGTCCCTGCCGATAAAAGTATCTCCCACAGGGCGATAATGTTCGGGGCTATATCTGAAGGCGACTTGAAGATACGGAATTTCCTTCCCGCGGAAGACTGCATGCGGACGCTTGAGGCATTCCGTTCTCTGGGAGTGGGAATAAAACAGGAAGAGGACGCGGTAACCGTTCACGGAAAGGGGCTTAAGGGCCTTTCCGTTTGCCCTAAACCGGTTTATCTGGGCAATTCCGGAACGAGTATGCGCATCATGTCCGGAATACTGGCAGGTCAGAATTTTACAACAGTCCTTACCGGAGATGATTCCCTTTCCAAAAGGCCCATGCAGCGCATTATCGACCCGCTGACACTTATGGGGGCCGGGATAAAACCAATGGAAGGAGGGGACCACGCTCCTTTGCGAATCCAGGGCAGGGAAGGACCGCTGTGCCCGGTCGATTACGTAACGCCTGTTGCCAGCGCGCAGGTCAAATCCTGCGTCCTTTCTGCCGGCCTGTATGCCGATGGCACCACTATTGTGACCGAAGCGTTCCAGTCAAGGGATCACACCGAGCGCATGCTCGAATACTTTTCCGCGGATATACGGCGGAAAGGGCTTAGAACGGAGATCACCGGGCTCAAAGAGCTGGTATCAAAAGATGTCACGGTGCCGGGCGACATATCCAGCGCGGCTTTTTTCATGGTAGCAGCGCTCCTGGTCAAGAATTCGAGCATAATCCTCCGCGGCGTCGGGCTCAATCACACGCGCAAGGGTATCCTGGATGTCCTCAAAAGGATGGGTGGTAATATTGAGGTTCTGGATGTCAGCGACAGTTTCGAGCCAAAAGGCGACCTGGTGGTCAGAACTTCGAAACTGAGGGGAACGGTTGTAAAAGCTGAAGAAATACCTCTTCTGATCGACGAGATACCCGTGCTTATGGTAGCCGCGTCAATGGCTGAGGGCGAGACCATTATCAGCGGGGTCGGTGAGTTAAAACTCAAGGAAACCGACAGGGTAAAAAGTATGACACAAAATCTTTATAACATGGGCGCGCATATAACCGAATCGAAGGATTCACTCGTGATTTCGGGCGACGCTAAAAAGCTCAAACTCGCTCATCTGGAAAGCTTCGGCGATCACCGGACCGCCATGAGCATGGCTGTCGCGTCCCTTCTTTCAGACGGGGAATGTCTTGTAAAGAACACCGAATGCGCGGACACTTCATACCCGGGATTCATGGAGGACTTGCAGAAATTAACGTTTGGATAAAACCTCTTTTTGTTATATAATACTGTATGGTATTGTGTGACAAAAAAATCTGGCAACCAAAAAATAAGGCTTACTCATGATACAAAGAAAAATAGCTGAAGCTCTTGAGAGGATGATGGGTCTTTTTTCAAGCGACATAGGGATCGATCTGGGCACTGCATCCACTCTTGTATATCTCAAAAACGAAGGGGTGGTTCTCTGTGAACCTTCCGTTGTGGCGATCGAAGCCGGGACAACGAATGTCCTGGCCGTCGGAGAAGAGGCAAAGCGCATGCTGGGCAGGACTCCCGGAAATATCGTGGCAATAAGACCTATGAGGGACGGCGTTATAGCTGATTTTGACATAACGGAGAACATGCTCAGATACTTCATCAAGAAGGTTCACCATTCGCGCAGACTGATCCGGCCGCGTATCGTTATCGCTGTTCCATCGGGTATCACGGAGGTGGAGAGACGAGCGGTAAAAGATTCCGCCCTCCATGCCGGCGCCCGGGAAGTTTACATGATAGAAGAACCCATCGCCGCTTCCATAGGCGTTGGTCTTCCCATACATGAACCCTTCGGCAATATGGTGATCGATGTCGGCGGAGGCACGACCGAAATGGCGGTAATATCCCTCGCCGGGGTCGTCTTCTCCAAGTCAATACGCATCGGGGGCGACGAGCTCGATGAAGCGATAACAAGCTACCTGAAAAAGACCTATAATCTGATGGTCGGGGAACGCACGGCCGAAGACATAAAAATAACGATCGGCTCAGGATATCCCATGTCGGAAGAACTGACCATGGAAGTCAGGGGACGTGACCTTGTAGCCGGCCTTCCCAAAATGATATCCGTAAACAGTGAAGAGATCCGCGAAGCCCTTTCCGAGCCGATCGCGCAGATCATCGAAGCGGTCAGGATCACTCTTGAAAGGACTCCTCCCGAGCTGTCAGCGGATCTTATTGAGAGAGGTTTGATCCTTGCGGGAGGAGGGGCTCTCCTGCGGGGACTGGATAAACTTATCGGGGAGGAAACCGGTTTGCCGGTCCACCTGGCTGACGACCCGCTTACAGCGGTCGTACTTGGAACCGGAAAGGTGCTGAGTGAACTTGGATATCTCAAAAGACTGACTGTAGCGCCAAGGCTGCAGAAATAACTTCTTATTATTCGATGTGCCTAAAATATTTGCTCGACATAAAAACTGGATCATTGTTGCTGGTGTTTTCGCAATAGTCCTTATTCTTTGTTCCACCCACTCCTTTTTTATCCCTATCAGATGCGCTACCGTCAGGGTCATTGCCGCGCCTTTCAACGCGTATCATAAGATCAAACAGTATGCCATTAGCAAGGAGCGGGTCAACGAAGACAACAGGGCCTTACGGAAGAGAACAGGGGACCTTTCCCTGGAGGTCGCCAGACTCTCTGATATAAGAGACGAGAACGAGCGCCTCAGGGAGCTTTTGCAGTTCAAGAAGAACTTTGGCTTCAACACGATCTCAGCCGAGATAATAGCAAGAGAACCCAATGACTGGACCAGGTCGTTCATAATTGACAGGGGGACCAGGGACGGGATAAAGCCCCAGACGGCCGTATGTTCCGCAAAGGGTCTGGTGGGCAAAGTCGTTGAGTCCGGCGCTGATACCAGTTTTGTGACCCTGTTGACGCACCCGAACTTTAAGGCGGGCGGGGTCATAAAAGGAAGCCGTATCAACGGCGTTGTTGTCGGGAACGGCAAGGAAATGGCGAAGATAATCTATATCCCGCTGGACGCTTACGTGGAAAAGGGGTCGATCGTCATGACTTCCGGATTGAGCCGGATATTCCCGAAGGGCATTCTTATCGGCGAAGTGGTCTCCGCTCATAAAAGCAAGACCGGCCTGTATAAATACGCTATCATTAAACCGTTCGCGAATTTTTTTGACGAGGAAGAAGTCCTGTGCATAATAGAATGACCCCGAAGCGATAATGAAAAAAACTTTGATCCTTTACTCCCTTTTACTTGTCTCGTTTTTTATCCAGATCTGTTTTATGCGGTATGCCGTATGGTTTCCGGACCTGGTCCTGCTCATAGTCGTATTTACCGCTGTTTTTCATGGTGTTGCATCAGGCGTTCTGATTGGTCTGGCGGCCGGATTCCTGAAAGGGGTCTTTTCGGGTTACACATTCCCGTTGGAGATCGTTCTTTTCCCGGCAGTGGCTATCGGGGCCTTCATGATGGCCGGGATGTTATACAGGCAAAGTCCCGTCGCCCAGATGCTGATAGCCGCTTTAGCGATCCTTTCAGTTACCGCTCTGCAGGTGCTTTATCTCAATACTATTTCCGGAAATGACCTTGGTTTAACAGCCGCGTTAGCGAACAGCTGGCGCGCGATAATTGTTACCACAATGATCACACCGTTCGTTTTTTATCTCCTCGATAATTACACGTAGAAGCAGGGGGAAGATGAGGGTCAAGACACTGGTAAGAATACTGACAGCTGGTTTTGTGTTCCTTCTTTCCGGACTTATCTACATCCAGGTGATCCGGCACGATACGTACAGGGTGATGTCCGAAGAGAACCGGCTGAGAGTCACGCCTTTAATGGCTCCGAGAGGCGCCATACATGACAGGAAAGGCAGGGTCATGGTCAGGGACGTGCTGAGTTTCAACGCTTCCGTCACATACAACCAGATAAAGGACCTGGACGCCTTGAAAAAGGTCCTCTGCGCGGTCCTGGATATCCCTGAAGATGAAATAGATGAGCGGATCAAAGAAAGCAGAGAGCGGCGTTATTCTCCCGTGCTGGTCGCTGCCGATATAGGAACAAAAGGAGCGATCCAGCTGGAAGAGATCGGATCAGAATACCCGGGCCTGCTTCTGGAGGTGTCAACAAAACGCGAATATTTAAACGGGAAGAACTCCGCGAATATTTTGGGGTACCTTGGCCTCATAAACAGATCCGAATTCAAAAGGCTAAGACACTATGGCTACCGGCTGAACGATTTTGTGGGCAGGGATGGCATTGAAAAAAAATATGACAACTATTTAAGGGGAATACACGGGGGTAAACAGGTGGAGGCGGATCACCTTGGCCGCGAAATGTCGACCCTGGGATACAAAGAGCCTGTTCCCGGGAGAGATCTCTACCTTACAATAGATCTTGATCTGCAAAAGTTCTGCGATGGACTGTTAAAAGGAAAGAGGGGCGCGATAGTGGCCATGGATCCTGCCACCGGAGCCATCCTCGCAATGGCGAGCGCGCCGGCATACGATCCGGAGATCTTTATCGACAGGAAAAGGTCCGGGGAGATAAAAACGCTGCTGGAAGACGAGGAATATCCGCTCATCAACAGGGCGATATCGGGAAAATATCCGCTGGGCTCTGTATTCAAGGTAGTCGTTGCCACGGGAGCCCTGGAAACAAAAAAAGCGAGTCCTGAGACTTCCGCTGTCTGCAACGGCGTCTTCAAACTGGGCAGGGCGACCTTTCATTGCTGGAAGGCAAAAGGGCACGGGGAACAGAAGATGATAGACGCTATCAAAAACTCGTGCAATGTGTATTTTTACAGGCTCGGCCTTATCCTGGGAGTGGATGATATCGCAAATTCCGCGCAAAAATTCGGATTCGGAAAGCTTACCGGAGTGGACCTTCCTGGCGAGGCTGCGGGAATAGTGCCTACGCGTAAATGGAAGAAGAACCGATTCAATGAAAGATGGTACAAAGGCGAAACCGTGAGCTATTCCATTGGCCAGGGATATCTCCTTGTAACGCCGCTTCAGGTCGCAAGGATGATATCCGTTTTCGCGAATAACGGCTATCTGGTAACCCCCCATCTTGTAAAGACCATCGGCAGTGTAAGCATAGATGAATACGAGAAGAAAAGCACCGGCATCTCCGCCCGTTCTCTGGACACGGTTAAACAAGGCATGAGAAAATGCGTGAACGATCGCAGGGGCACCGGCATGAAAGCAAAACTTGACGATGTCGTCGTGTCCGGCAAAACAGGGACAGCGCAGACCTCGAGAGGAAAGAGCCACGGATGGTTCGCTGGATTTGCGCCCCTTGATAACACAAAGCTCACCATCGTAGTGTTTGATGAATACGGGGGAAAGGGCGGATATTACGCCGCTGAAACAGGTGGAAAAGTTTTCAAAGAAGCAGCGAGGCTGGGGATTATTTAGCCTGGCATGAAAAGCGATAGTCTATAGACTATAGTCTATGGACTTTACCCTTATCGACTATAAATAGGAGACGACCAATGCCGAAGCGCGGCGAGATGGACAAAATATTATTACTGCTGGTGTCAATTATTGTCCTCCTGGGCGTTCTATTTGTTTTCAGCGCGACATTTGAGAGGGGAGATGCAGCCGAAGGGATAAACAGGCTTGTTCTAAAACAGTGTTTGTGGGTGACTGTTGGGTTTGTCTTTCTACTGGCCATAGCGAACATGGATTATATACGGATACTCGACTTCGCGTATCTTGCTTACGGAGCCAATTTGATACTTCTGATAATGCTCCTCTTGTTCGGAGGGGAAATATACGGCGCGAAAAGGTGGATAAACCTCGGACCATTTTCCCTTCAGCCTTCTGAATTCGTCAAGATCACTCTTGTTTTCGCGCTGGCCGCTTTTCTGGGAAGCCGGAAAGAAAAAACAGGGACACTTGATAATTTTGTGTATTCCATTGCCCTGGCCCTGCCGGCTTTTTTGCTTATCTTCCTCCAGCCCGATCTTGGAACGGCCCTGGTTCTCGCCACTATAGTATTTTCGATACTATTCATCTGCGGGGAGAACGTTAAATACATTCTGACTACCTTGTTACTCGGCTTTTTAAGCCTGCCAGTTCTCTGGAACCTGCTTAAAGACTATCAGAAAAGCAGGCTCCTGGTATTCGTGAACCCGAACATCGACCCTCTGGGTGCGGGATACACGATAATACAGTCAAAGATCGCCATTGGCTCCGGAGGGATCTTCGGGAAAGGCTGGCTGGACGGGACACAGAGCCATCTGAAATTCCTGCCGGAGAGGCATACGGATTTCATATTTTCCGTTATAGGTGAGGAATGGGGGTTCATAGGAGCCCTGATACTGCTCGGGTTATACATACTGGTCATATCCCGGGGGATAAGGATAATCTCCGGGACCGACGATATTTACGGAAAGGCGATAGCCACGGGGGTCATCACGTTGATAGCGTTCCAGATACTGGTGAATATTTCCATGACCATTGGCCTTATGCCCGTCGTAGGGCTGCCTCTGCCGTTTATAAGCTACGGCGGCTCGAATACCGTAGCCACTCTTATAGGCATCGGGTTCCTGTTAAGCGTAAGCAGGAGGAAGCGATAACGGTTCAGAATGAATACCCTTAGGGAAATACTCGCTAACGTCCAGAAGCCCGGCAGATATATAGGCGAAGAAACTAATATCGTCCGCAAGAAATTCTCCAAAAACCGGGTCTCGGTCGCGCTGGCTTATCCCGATGCGTACGAAGTGGGGATGAGCTATCTCGGGTTAAAGATCCTCTATCATCTTCTTAACGAAAGAGATGATGTGGTGTGCGAACGGGTGTTCGCTCCATGGCCTGATATGGAGGAACAGCTTGCCTCCAGGGGACGCAGGCTGTTCAGCCTGGAATCCAAAACGGATATCGATCGATTTGACATTTTAGGCTTCTCCCTGTCTTACGAACTCACCTATACCAATGTCCTTAATATGCTGCACCTTTCCGGGATAACGCTCCGTTCCGGGGAGCGTGGCAATGACGAACCGATCGTCATCGCCGGCGGCGCATGCTGCTTCAATCCCGAACCCATGAGCGAGTTCATAGACGTATTTTTCATCGGTGACGCTGAAGAAACCCTCCCGATGTTCATTGAGAAATATCAGAAGACCAGAAGACCATCGATGGAGAGACATGAACTGTTGAAGAAGTTATCCGATCTGCCGGGCATATATGTTCCGTCACTTTACACCGCTGAATATCACGGCGGGGATTTCGCGCGGCTCTTCCCGCGGGAACCTGGCACCCCATCGAAGGTCGAAAAAAGCATTATTCCTGACCTGAACGAGGCTTATTATCCGGTCAAACAGATCGTTCCTCTAGTAAAAACGATCCACGACCGTTTTGCAGTGGAAATAATGCGCGGCTGCCCGAATAAGTGCCGCTTTTGCCAGGCTACCGCCATAAATCATCCCGTGCGCTTCAGAAGGCCCGAAACCGTAAAAAAAATATGCCTGGAGACGTATAAGAACACCGGGTATGAAAAAACAGCGCTTTTGTCCCTTTCAAGCGTCAATTATCCATGGCTCATTGAACTGGTCAGGGGGCTGAGCGCTGATCTTAAGGAAAAAGGGGTAGAGATATCCATACCGTCCTTGCGCGTTGATGAAGCGTTTTATGAGCTACCGGAGATGGTATCCGCGATAAAAAAAACAGGGCTGACATTCGCCCCCGAAACCCCCAGCGACGATATACTTTGCTCCATCGGAAAAGATATCGATCTGAAAGTCCTCTACAGGGCCGCGGAGATTGCTTACCGTCACGGGTGGAAGAGGCTGAAACTGTATTTTATGGCAGGTTTTCCCATCATGATGGAGGAGGTAGAAAACATCATCAGTATGGCGAGGGACCTCTCCAACACAAAAAAGGCCGTGGCAAGGGGTGCCGCTGAAATAAAGGTCAGCGTGAACCCATTTGTGCCAAAGCCGCATACTCCTTTTCAATGGCTTGGCATGCAGGACAGTGGCCTCTTGAACATGAAGAAAAATTATCTTCTCTCCCGTTCTTCCGGGAAAATACAGGTCGAATTCCATGATATCAACAAATCATTGCTGGAAGGATGTCTCTCCAGGGGCGACCGCCGCATGGCAGGGGTTATATACTCGGCATGGGAAAAAGGCGCGAAAATGGACAGCTGGACCGAATTTTTTAATTTTTCGATATGGGAAGAAGCCTTCAGGGAAAAGGGGCTGGAAATAGATAAACTGGCAACAAGAACATACGCATTGGAAGAAAATCTTCCCTGGGCGCACGTGCGAACCGGTCTGAATAATGACTGGCTTAAAACAGAATTACTGGCAAGTGGATTTTATAAGTGACCGTAAAACTCTAAACAGATTCTCGATCCTCGATACCGGATACTCGACATTCGCGTACAATCCATACGAGAATCGAGCATCGAGAATCTAACGCAGCTATCCGATTCAACTTGACTCTCACCCTTCGACTCTTTGACTTTCACAAAAGCGTAGTGTATTATTATTATACTGTAACAAAATATAGAACTCACTAACGCTGTGCAGCGTTTATAAAATGGGAGGTCTTGAGATGAAAGTCGGGAATTCGATGTCGTTGAAAACAAAAGGGCTTAGATACAAGCTTCTGATCGCGTTCTCTCTTATGTCAATCATCCCGCTCCTTATCGCTTTGTATTTTATCGTCAATTACGCGTTCCAGGATATCCAGAACCTGCTGTATCCTTCCCTGATCATACTTTTTACGGTGTGGATCGCCTTCCTTGGGTTTATAATTATCCGGCGCATAATAAACCCCGTTATAGACCTGGCAGGCAAGACCAGGGACATAGCCGGGGGGGGATTTGACTCAGAAGTTATGGTAGAGAGCCAGGACGAGCTGGGTGACATAGCCGAGGCAGTTGGCACGATGAGGGATAAGATGCGGGGATATGTGCTTGAGCTTCAAAAATACGGGAGAAGAACGGCGGCATTGAACCTGCAGATACATAAAAAGGTGCTCACCCTGACCAACCTTATGCAGCTGGGAGATCTGATAACAGCCGGAGCGAAATTAAACGAGATCCTGTCTTTCGCGGCGGAAAAGATCGCCTGTGAGATGGAAAACAGTTACAGCGGGATCTTCATGAAAGAAAAGGAGGGCAATTATACCTCTAAGTGTTTTGTCAATAACTCGGGAAAAGAGATCTTGATACGTGAGATCCTCCTCAGAATGCCCTTTGTCGAACAGGTGTTCAGCGAAGGCGAGCCTTACGTAGTGCTGGATTCCCGTCCCCTGACAAAGCACTGGCAGATGGATCTGAGAAAGAAACTGCAGCTTTTGAACGTTCTTATAGTACCCATGAGATCCGCCGGGGAGATCGTCGGAATAATAATGATCGGCAATTTTACTTCAGGATTTGAATTCAGAGATAAAGATATTCAAGCGATACAGGCGTTTGAAAAGGTGATCATTATCGGGTATCAGTCCAGCATGGTATACGCGGTCAAGACCGACGAAGTCATTGACAATCTTACGGGGCTTTTTACCCGGCCATACCTCGAAAATCGCTTGGAAGACGAGATAAACAGAGCCGCGTTCTATCAGAGAGCCTGTTCCTTTGTGATTCTGGGAATAGACGACTTTGACAAGTATCCAAAAACGCATGGGGAGGGCAAGGCGGAACAGATATTGAGACAGGTGGCAAAGCTGATCTCTGGATCGGTGTCGCCTGTTGCCAAGGCCGCGCGGTTCAGCTACAGCCAGTTCGGGATCATACTGCCGGAGAAGAACAAGCGGGAAAGCATTATGATAGCGGAAGGGATCAGAAGACAGATAGAGCTCATGCAGATCTCTAATAATCCAGAAGACCGGATCACTATCAGCGCGGGAGTCGGCGAAAATCCTCTTGACGGCGCCAAAGCCAAAGAGATCATTGACAAAGCCGTCCAGAACATGAACATGGCCATAGAACAGGGAAAAAATAAAATAGTGGGGGATTGAGGATGGATAATTATATGAAAAAACTGTTGACCGATATGCCTGAAAAACGCGCTTCTGATCTGCATATCACGTCAAACACGCCCATACATTATCGTATAGACGGGGAACTTGTGCAAGAAGGAGATAACTCTCTCACCCCGGAAGAGGCCAAGAAGATGATCTTCAGCCTCATGAATGATGCCGGGATCAAAGAGTTTGAGGAAGAAAAAGAACTGGATTTCTCTTTCACCATAGAAGGGGTCGCGCGATACAGGGCGAATGTCTTCCTCCAGAGGGGCCTTGTCGGATGCGCCATCAGACTTATTCCGTTCGAGCTGATGAGCATAGCCGAATGCGGGCTGCCTGAAGAAGTGGTAAAGAAATTCTGCAGGGTCCCGAAGGGGTTGATCCTTGTTACTGGCGCGACCGGAAGCGGCAAATCCACCACCCTTGCCGCGATGGTTGACGAGATCAACGATTACCGCAAGTGCCATATCGTCACCATAGAGGACCCTCTTGAATTCGTCCATAGCAACAAAAATGCTCTTATTGACCAGAGGCAGGTTAACTCTGATACCCTCTCTTTCAATCAGGCTTTGCGCCATGTATTAAGACAGGATCCTGACGTTATCCTTATCGGGGAGCTGCGCGACCTTGAAAGCATACAGCACGCTCTGATGAGCGCTGATACAGGGCATCTTGTCCTGGCTACACTTCACACTTCCGACTGTGTCCAGTCGATAAACCGTGTGATAGACGTATTCCCGGCGCATCAGCAGCGACAGATACGGACCCAGCTCTCATTCGTGCTGCTTGGGGTTATCTCGCAGCAGCTTTTGCCAAGGTCAGGCGGTAAGGGTATGGTCCTGGCCACGGAGGTGCTTGTGGTGACCCCGCCGGTAAGGGCCATGATCCGCGACGAAAAAGTGCATCAGATATATTCCACGATACAGACGTCTCAAAGGGTCGGCATGAAGACGATGAACCAGGCCCTTTCTGACCTTTGTAAAGAAAATAAAATTACTCGAGAAGAAGCGCTATCAAGATCAATGGATGTGGAGGAACTTATAAAATTGATAGGATAAACCTTGCTTTCTTGAAAATGGAAAACGGGAGAAAATAAAATGGTTCTAAAAAAGAGGACTGATGAAAAACTGGGTGAGATTCTGGTGAGGCAGGGGACCATATCCGAAAAACAACTCGCGGAGGCCCTTGAAACCCAGAAAACAGAACAGAGTCTTTTGGGGGAGATCCTTATCAGGATGGGGGCAGTCAATGAGAGGCAGATAGTCCAGGCCCTGACGTCACAATACGGTTTCCCTTTCATCCCCTTGGAAAGTTATGACTTTGACGCGGAGGCGGCCAAGCTTGTTCCAGAGAATGTGGCAAGACAATACAGGCTTGTCCCTCTTGACGTAATAGGAGATGTGATGATCATCGCGATGTCCAACCCTCTTAACACAAGCGCCATTGAAGACATTGAGATGATAACAAAAAAAAAGGTCCAGGTGTTCATCGCGGTTATTACTTCCATCAATAAGGCCTTGAACAAGATTTACACTTCAAGCGAAACATAAGAGGATATGAATGACTTCCCCCTTAGCGGAAAGAGTATGCGATCTTCTCGTGAAGAAGAAGGTGATCTCGGAAGAGGACCTAAAAAAAGCCAAGAAGGTCTACACCGAAACCGGCGGTGAATTGACCGAGATACTCGTCAAAATGAACGCGGCCTCAAGGGAAGACGTCCTTTCAGCATTCAGCGAGATCGGCAATTTTATCCCTATAAATCTTTCCCATGTCCACATCGATAAAGATATCCTCAAGCTCATCCCGAAAAGGATCGCGACAATGTACCAGGTGCTGCCCATCTCACGCATTGGAGGGATTCTCACCGTGGCCATGGTGGATCCTCTTAATATTTTCGCGGTGGACGACCTCAAGGCCATCACCAAGCTTGTTACCAACCCTCTGCTCGCGGACAGAGAAGACATGAAAGAGGCGTTGCGGAGATGTTACGAAAGATCAGCGGACGAGGAGATCAGCGAAATAGTGGAAGACATTGACAGCGCCAAGATGGAAATGGTGAAAGAAAAAAAAGATGAGATCTCATCCGGTGAACTTCTCAGAATAAGCGAGGAAACTCCCGTTGTAAAGCTTGCCAACCTGATCATAGGTCAGGCCGTAAAGGAGCGGGCCAGTGACATACTGATAGAGCCGATGGAGAAAAATTTCCGCGTCAGGTACCGCATAGACGGGGTACTGCACGTGCGGCAGAACCCGCCGAAAAAATACCACCGCGCCATCATTTCCCGGATCAAGGTGATGTCAAATCTGAATATCGCGGAAACCCGGCTGCCCCAGGACGGAAGGTTCTTGCTGAAGATCGAGGACAGACGGGTCGATTTCCGTGTGTCAGTCATACCTTCTATGGGGGGTGAGAAGGCAAGCCTGAGGATACTTGACAAAGAACAGGTCATGATAGATATTTCCAAACTGGGGTTAAAGGAGCGTGACAAGAAGACCATTTGTGAGTGCAGCGACATCCCTCACGGCATGATCCTGCTCTGCGGGCCTACAGGCTGCGGAAAGACCACGACCCTATATTCTATTCTGAAATACGTGGACCGACCCGGGAAAAACCTCGTCACGGTAGAGGACCCTGTGGAATTCGAACTGGAGGGCATCAACCAGGTCTCTATGCGAAGCGAGATAGGATTGACTTTTGCCGCCTGTCTGCGGTCCATCCTGCGCCAGGATCCGGATGTTGTCATGATAGGTGAGATAAGGGATTATGAAACAGTGGATATAGCTATTAAAGCCGCGCTTACGGGGCATCTGGTCCTCAGCACTTTGCACACGAACACCTCCAGCGGCTCTGTGGTAAGGCTGGTGAACATGGGTGTGGAGCCTTTCCTGATCGCCTCCTCCGTTGTTCTTATCGTGGCACAGAGGCTTGTCCGGAAATTATGCCCTGAATGCAAGGAGAAATACATTCCTTCGAAAGAAGTCGCTGAGAAGTATAACCTTTTCGATAATAACGGGAAGATACAGGCTGTATACAAACCAGGGGGATGTAAGAGGTGCATGAATTCGGGTTATCACGGAAGGCTGGCGATCGTGGAATGCATGAGGATCACATCGGCGATTAAAGACCTGCTTTTCAAGCGCGCCGGGGAAGGCGAGATAGAGAAAAAAGCGATAGAGGAGGGGATGATGACCTTAAGGACAAACGGTATTGAGAATGTCCTGGAAGGTATTACCTCTCTCGAAGAAGTGATCCGCCTTACCGCGGAAAATAGAAAGACCTGAATCAGGCTATGGAAAAATCTTTCAAGCAAAGGATAGTGGACGCTCTCTTGAGGAGCGGTCTGGTAGACAAAGACCGCTTGCAGACTGCCCTGGATAAAACGCGGATCGCGAAAGATGACGATATAATCAAGAGGATAACGGATAGTAATATCATTTCCGAGCGCGAACTTTTGGCCATACTGAGCCGCGAGCTTAACCTCCCCGTGATCGACCTGTCAAGAGTCAATCTTGAGCCACAGATAATAAAACTGATCCCTGAAAAAATAGCGAGACAATATAATGTCGTCCCGATATCCCGTCTGGGAAACAACATGACGCTGGCTATTTTCGATCCAACCGATATCATGGCTATCGACGATGTTAAGACCGTGACCAGGTGCGACATAAGCCTGGTCCTGGCTACGAGGCGGGATCTGCAAAGGGTCCTCCAGCAGGCCTATTCCATAACCGCATCGGAAACGGTCTCGAGCATCCTTGACGAGGGGGAAAAAGCCGAGAACGAGGTCGAGGTGATCGATGCCAGCATGGATATGGACGTCCTGGACATCATGGAAAAAAGCAAGACCGCTCCGATAGTAAAGGTAGTGGCGGTCATAATAAGCGAGGCCATAAAAAAAAGGGCCAGCGATATACACATAGAACCCCAGGAAAGGACTTTGCGGATAAGATACCGGATCGACGGGGAGCTTTACAACGCTTTTGAACTGCCTAAAATGAACCAGAACGCGATCATCGCCCGCCTCAAGATAATGTCAAATCTTGATATCACCCAGACCAGGATCCCCCAGGACGGCAGGTTCAGGATAAAACTTGAAGATAAGGAGATAGACTTCCGGGTATCATCTCTTCCGACGACCTTCGGCAACAAGATCGTTCTCAGGGCGCTGGATAAGAGTAACCTGTCCATAGGTATGGAGACCCTGGGATTCCTGCCCGGTCCTCTTAAGGATTTCAAAAAGGCGCTTGAAAGGCCTTACGGTATCATCCTTGTCACCGGACCAACTGGCAGTGGTAAATCAACAACACTTTATTCAATAGTTAACGAACTTAATGTGCCGGAACGGAATATCGTTACGGTTGAGAACCCTGTTGAATATCAGCTAGAAGGTATAACACAGATGGCCACGCAGCCGGAGATCGGCCTGGATTTCGCGATGGGACTGCGTTCTATTCTCCGTCAGAACCCCGATGTTATGATGATCGGGGAGATAAGGGACTTTGAGACCGCGGATATCGCCATAAAATCGTCACTTACCGGCCATATGGTGCTGAGCACGCTTCATACGAACGATTCCGTTGGCGCGATCACCCGTCTCGTGAACATGGGGATAGAGCCCTTTCTTATCGCCTCGAGCCTTATAATGGCCTGCGCCCAGAGGTTACTCCGGCGGATATGCCATCACTGCAAAACAGAAGCCCATATCCCAAAGGAAGTCTTGAAGGACCTGGCGGACAAATATCCGGAGATCAAAAATACTGAGAAGTTTTACATCGGAAAGGGCTGCTCCAAATGCAATAACACGGGCTTCCTCGGGCGTCTTGGGACGCTGGAAACCCTGCTTGTGGATGACCAGATACGGGATATGATAAACCGGGAATGCTCAGAGGAGGATCTAAAGCGATACTTGAGGACAATAGGTTTCAGGACATTAAGGGAAAACGCCATTATAAAATTCTGCAAAGGCTGGACTACACTGGAAGAGGTTCTCAGGATCACGTAGAATGGGAAATTAAAAAGTAAAAACTGAAAACCGAGGTAGGAGGATAGGATAGGTGCTCAAGTTTACGTATATTGCGAAGGACGCTTCGGGTCATACTATAAAAGGGAGTGTGGAAGCCGGTGATAAAAAGCATGCACTTGAAGTCCTTCGCGCCAAGAAACTCCTGATATTAAAACTTGAAGAGACCAAAGCAAGATCATCCATGTTCTCATTTATGGGGCGGAAAAAGGTCAGTATGGATGACCTGGTGATCTTGTTCCGCCAGCTGGCCACGATGATAGAAGCCGGCATCCCTGTCGTGACTTCTTTCGATATCCTTGCGGAACAGTCGGAAAACCCGGCATTGAAACAGGTATTATCCAATGTAAAAGATTCGGTGAACACCGGCTCAAGTCTCTCTGACGCGATGATGAAACACCCAAAAGTGTTCAGCCCTCTTTTCGTGCACATGATCCGTGCCGGGGAATCAAGCGGCGCCCTTGACGTCATTCTGGACCGCGTAGCTTCTTATATTGAAAAGACCAGCGCGCTTCAGAAAAAAATCAAATCCGCCCTTATTTATCCCGCCGTTGTCACGACAATGGCGCTGTTAATAACACTGGTCCTCTTAATAAAGGTCATCCCTGTTTTTAAAGGCATTTTTGCGGGGTTTGGCGCCAAACTGCCGGGGCCGACCCAATTTCTCATAAACTTGAGCGATTTCATCAGACATTACTCATGGGTATTCGTTATACTTATCGTTCTGGTAGTAATGGCTTTCAGGCTCTACACGAGAACAGAGAAGGGAAGACTGAGGGTCGATACCCTTAAGCTGAAAATGCCGATATATGGGCCTTTATTAAGGAAGGTCGCTATCAGTAAGTTCACCCGGACTCTCAGCACCCTTGTAAAAAGCGGGGTTCCAATACTCGCCGCGCTGGAAATAGTTGCCAAGACCGCCGGCAATGTGGCGGTAGAGCAATCCGTCGACAATGTCAGGAGCAGTGTCAGGGACGGTGAAAGTATCGCGGCTCCGATGGAAAGAAGCGGTATCTTCCCTTCCATGGTCACGCGCATGGTTTCGGTGGGTGAAAAGAGCGGACAGCTGGAAAAGATGCTTTCAAAGATCTCGGATTTCTATGATACCCAGGTCGATACGGCTGTTGACGGGCTGACAAGCATGATAGAGCCGCTTATCATAGCCTTTCTTGGAATCGTGATCGGAACTATCGTCTTATGTATGTTCTTACCGATATTCAAGATATCATCGATAATACAGGTCTGATCAGTTAATCGAGTCAAAATTTGCTTTCCCGATATCTAATGGTATACTTTAATTGTACGTGTATGCGTACATTATATACCAAAATTGTTCTTTGAAAGGAGGTGAGAAAGATGAAGATCAAGAAAATCTTAGGAAAACAGGGATTCACGCTTGTCGAGATCATGATCGTTGTTGCAATTATAGGTCTATTAGCCGCGGTAGCTATCCCTAATTTCATGCAGGCAAGGACAAGGGCTCAAACAAATGCCTGTATTGCCAATCTAAAGCAGATTGATGGGGCAAAGACCTTATATGCACTTGATAATAACGTGAGCAGCATAGCAGAGGATATGACACTCCTTGTAACTGCTTATATCAAGAAAACTCCGAAATGTCCAGCAGGAGGGACATACACACTCAATGCGCTGGATGCTGACCCGACATGTACGGTTGCAGGACACGTACTACCGTAATTGTGTCTTATCAGGCGTAAAAAAAAGGACAAGGTCAAATCTTGTCCTTTTTTTTATCTGTTTGTATTACGAGGGTTATAGCATGCTATGTTAAATAAAAAAAAGTTATGTCTATTTTGTTGGAAATCGCCTTTTGTCAAGATACACTTAAAAAGGGTGTAATAAGGGAGGACCAATGTACTCCGCGAGACGCAAAAACAAAATAAGAACATTGAGCATTCTGATCCTGGCGGTATTTTGCGCCCAGATCGTCTTCGGTGAAGCACCCCCGGCAGAAGTTCCACCCGCGGAAAAGCCTCTGGCAGAAGCTCCGGAGGGACAATTCGCCCAAATTGACATCGAGTCATTCGCGGTCCCCGAACACCTCGGTGAAATAAAATTCTCATACAAAGGGCCGTCCGATAAGTTTGTTGTACATATCCAGGACGCGCATTGCAATCCTTTTGCCCAGCACCGGATAGCAGAGCTGATAAATTACTTGAACGCCGAATACGGCATGGACATGGTCAACCTTGAAGGAGGCGTGGGCGAATACGACCTCTCCGTCTTCCATTCTATTACCGGTGAAGCCATCCGACGGGAAGTGACTGATTACTTTGTTGAAAAAGGAGAATTGTCCGGAGCTGAATGTTTCGCGGTAAATAATCCGGGCAGGGTAGAGCTGTGGGGAGTGGAAGACCGGGGCCTGTACATGTCCAACCTCAAAGTGTACAGAAATTCCCTTGCTCATAAAACTCAGACAGACAGGTTGCTGCAGCAGCTGACCTTTATTCTTGATAACCTTAAGATGCATATCTATTCTCCGGAACTCCTGAAGATCGATAAGGCATATCACGCTTACAAATCAAGAGAAATGGAATTCAGGGATTACCTCAGCTTCCTCTTTAACACGGCAAAGGCTCAAGGGATCGACCTGGAGCGGTTCGGCAATCTGTATCTCATGATGCAGGCAATGGAGCATGAAGAAAAAATAGATTTTAAAAGAGCCGAAAAGGAGAGAAAGGTCCTTATCGACAAGCTCAAAAAAGCGCTGTCAAGGAACGAGCTGCGCGAACTCGTATCAAAAACGGTTGATTTCAAGACAAAAAGGATATCAAGAAAAATGTTCTACGGTTATCTCTTTGACAAGGCGTCGCATCTCAATCTGGACCTCAAGCGCTTCTCGGCCCTTAACGGCTATATCTCTTATGTGTCGACTTATGAAGACGTTGACCGGGCAAAGGTAATGGATGAGATCGACGACCTTGAGGCAAAAATAAAAGAAAAGGTGTACAGGAACAAGACGGAACGGATCCTTAACGGGCTGTCCCGGATACTCGCGCTTTTGAAGAATATTTTCGCCATAGCCCTCACTAAAACGGATTACCGATATTATATGAAAAATAAAGATTCATTTAACGTGGGGAATTTTATCAGTTTTTTCGGAAAAGAATCTCCCAAATACAAAATGACATTCCAGCCTGACGAAGGGATCATTGAACTGGACGACCGGCGGGAAGACCTCGCGCAGTTCTACGAGCTTTCGTTCAAGAGAGACAAGGCTTTCCTGGAAAACACACGGTTCACAACTCACACTCCACAGCCTCCATACAAAGAAATGAAGTCCGCCATCCTTGTAACCGGCGGTTTCCACACTGAAAACCTGTGCGAGCTGCTGAAAAACAACGATATCTCGTACGTCTCCATACTGCCGAGCTTCATGACGGCCAAGGGGTGGATCAACCCTTACTTTGAGATACTGGCCGGCGAAACCACAAGCGTGCAGCAGGCACTGCGCTCCGCGATCGTCAACACAAGCATGATGGCAATAGCCAGCAGGCTGAACAGCCTTGGTGATGACGTATGGGGCGATGCAAGCGTAGAGGCGTATAAGGTAGCTGTCCTTATCAGGGCGCGGCTGATAGAGAACCCTGATACAAGAATACAGCTTGTAGATCGAGCGGGTGAACCAATAGAAAAAGCGGAATTTGGCGAGGGACCGGATGTAATCAATATCCCCATAAGCCAACTCCTGGACGAAGTCCGCATGATAACCGCCGAGGGGATAGAAGTCGCGATCCCAAAGGCGGCCGCCCCGCCCGCAGCTCCAGTGGCGCCTATGGTCGCTATCGAAGATCTGGACGTGTCTCCAGCGGCCAAACGGATGTACGAAAGCGCCACAAACAGCATAGTGCCTATAACCGGCTTTTTAAGAAGGGGCGTGCCTACTTACGTTGTAGAGCCTTCCATAACAGAGGACGACTCCTCTCCCGTGATGAGCTATCTGAAACAGGCGGAGCAGGAACTGGGCAGGGATGGTTTTGCCATCCACGCGAGGAGTTATCCGGCTGAATCGCCAGACAAATGGATCGATAGTCTGAAAGACAGGGTAGTGGGAATACTGAGAGGCGAGGATTTCATAAAAGACGTCGATGATGATGAAAGGACCCGGATGGTGATAAGACTTGCTTTGAGGGGAACTGACATCGACAGGGTCGACGGTATCACCGGGGAGATCAAGGATTCTATGAGGGGATGGATAAAGGAAGAGACCGATAAGACAAACGCCGAGATCGACACCTTACTTGACAAGATCCGTTTTGTCGGAGCTGACATTGAGGACATAGGATATGCCAATACAAGCATAGACCTCTTGACCGATATAACGATGGTGGAATGTGACAGATACGACAAGCCGGACGGCTATCCGGATGAGCCTGTCCCTGAAAGCCTGGGCATGCGGTTATTATCATTGTTGAATTCGTCCATTTCCAATTTTGACGCTGAATTCAGGGGGGATCCGGTCGAAGATGTGCTGCGAAAGATATTCAGGGACTTTGTCGTGCTGAAGATAAGAAAGATCGACTGGGAATCGATCCGGCGCTGGAAGGAAGCCAACGACGCCATACTCCGGTCGCTGTAATTCCGTAGAAGGGGTCGGACCCCTATGCTACTATTTGCTCTTGCAAATTCCGGATTCCCATGCTACATTTCTTACATTATGAAAAAGGATATTTTTTGGATAGCGCTGTTATCTTTCCTGCTGATCTTAGCATTCATAATTACAACCAGAGTGTTTAGCTCGGAATTCGCTGAATCCACGGTTGATTGTTTCGCTTTTTTCGCTGGAATTTTTCTGGTTGTAGAGGGCGCATACAGGATATTTTCGAACATGTCATCTCCTCTGTCCTGCCAACTGTTAAGAACTTTCAGGGCTATCATAGGTGTCTGTATTGTTACGATCCATATCCTGCAGTTTATGTATTATTGATGGCGCATGACCTTTACATTTAGAAATCTATATATTATAATACTACTAATTATTATGCGGTAAGGGAGGCGCAAAATGGTAAGGAAACCGGTAGTAGCAGGCCAGTTTTATGCGGGAGACAAAGGCCGGCTTGAAAAAGACCTTGATGATATGATACCGCAGCAAAAGGAAAAGATAAATGTGATAGGCGCAGTATCGCCTCATGCCGGTTACGTCTATTCCGGCGCGGTCGCCGGTCTGGTCTACGGGAGATTAAGCCCGGCAGACGTCTATATCATCCTGAGTCCCAATCATACCGGATACGGCGCCCGTTTCGCCCTCAGCGCGGAAAGTTGGAGCACTCCTTTGGGTGAGGTCCAGGTCGACGGAAAAATAGCCTCATCCCTTACGGACAAGACAAAACTCATAGAGGAAAACCGGGACGCCCATGCCTATGAACATTCGGTAGAGGTCCAGATCCCGTTCATACAGAGGGTATCGCCTCGGGCAAAGATCGTTCCCATGACCGTGCAGTCCGGAAGCCCCGCGGAATTAGAGGAAGTCGCCGGCGCAATCGCATCCTCGATCATGGAATCGGGTCAAAAGGCGACCATTATAGCCAGCAGTGACATGACGCATTATGAATCACGCGATAGCGCGAGCAAAAAAGACCGCCTGGCTATCCAGAAGATACTCGATCTTGACCCTGAAGGACTTTTAAATGTCGTCAAAGAAATGGATATCTCCATGTGCGGGTGCATACCCGCGGCAATAATGCTGATGGCCTCCAAAAAACTGGGCGCTAAAAAGGCCGAGCTGGTCCATTACACAGACAGCGGTGATGTCACCGGAGACACTTTTCAGGTCGTCGGGTACGCCGGGATCATTGTGTTCTAGAAAATGCTGATAGCTGAGAAGGGATGCTCGATACTCAATGCTCGTTAAGAAAAGCTGATAGCTGAAAGCTGAAAAAAAGAGGTGAGAAGAATGGGATTATTCAATAACGGGTTATTCAAAAAACGGAAAATAGTCCTTGCCCTTGGCGGCGGGAGCGCAAGAGGGTTATCCAGTATAGGTGTCCTTAAGGTCCTGGAGCGGCATATCGGCCGCGAGAATCTGCCGTTCGACATGATAATCGGAACCAGTATCGGCAGTCTCATCGGCGCGGCCTACTGTGCTGGCAGACCTTTAAGTGAACTGGAAGAAAAAGCCAGTTGTTTCAACTGGGGAACCCTGGTGGACCTTGGCTTGCATAAAACCGGGCTTATGAAAGGGGATAAACTGGAAAAGGCCATAATCACGATGGTGGATTCTATAGGATTTGAAGACCTCCGGATGCCCTTTGGCCTGACAACGACCAATCTGCTGTCAGGCCAAGAGCTTCTTCATACTTCCGGGGACCTGATCAAACTCATCAGGGCCAGCTGTTCCTGGCCCGGGTTCTTCACTTCGGTCGAGATCGACGGGCAGCTTCTCGCCGACGGTGGCCTGCGTAATTCCGTCCCCTCTAAAGCCGCCTATGACTGCGGCGCTTCTTTCGTGGTCGCCGTTGACCCGGGTTTCGCGATATCAAACCAGAAGATAGACAATGTTTTCAAGGCGCTGGTCCAATCCATCCAGATCATGGGAGAAGAACTTAACGCATACCAATCCAGCTCCGCTGATATCGCGATCAAGCCGGACCTTGGAGAGATCGGCCAGTTTGATTTTGACAAGTCCGCGCAGGTAATAAGACAGGGGGAAATCGCGGCGGAAAAATGCATCAAAGATCTGAAGAAGAGACTGTTCTTCGATATAAAAATGCGGAAATCAAAAAAATACTGGGCGCGGGATTAAAATGGAGAAAAGACCAAAAGCGGATTTTAATATTCTTGTTTCAGGATTTTTCGCGGAAGGCATGATCGCCCTGGGGATGATGCAAAACCCCTTAACAAAGAAAACCGAAAAAAATATGGATCATGCCTCCTATGTCATCGATATGCTGGAAATATTAAGGGAGAAAACCTCCGGTAATCTGAACAAGGAAGAATCCGACGGCATGGAACAGGGGATACATCAGCTGAGGATGATCTATATCGCGGAAATAAACAAACCTCCAGGCGAAAAGAAAGAAAACCGATAACAACCGGGGGATTATTGAAAAGAAAACTTTTAATACTGCTCAGGATCATAGTAAGTTTCGGGTTGCTTGGCGGATTGTTCTGGATCATGAGGAAGGATGCCGGAAAGACCCTGACGATCATCACCTCCTGTGACCTGAAATACCTGTTAATCGCCCTGGGGATATTTATGTGCAATCAGGCCGTGCTGGCATACCGCATGAAGATAGTTTTTCACGGCGAGAACCTCGCTATTACTTTTCGCGAATCGTTCCAGCTGAACTTCATCGGGTATTTTTTCAATAATTTCCTTCCTACTGCCGTTGGCGGGGACCTGATCAAGGCCCATTGCGCGTCACAGACGAACGATAACCGGCTTGGGTCGTACGCCAGCGTGATGATGGACAGGATAATAGGACTTTACTCGTTTTTGATCGTAGCGGCGATCGCGCTGATCGTGAACAGGGAAGGCTTTCAGATCGCCGCGGTAAGGTCCCTTGTCTTTATCTTCCTGGTACTCGGCATCGCGATGTTCATAACCATAACCAACAAGCGGGTCGCCATTATGATGGAGCATTTCTTTTCCATGATAAAAATGGGCGGCCTGGGGGAAAAGCTTGATTCTCTGTACAAGATAGTGCGCGACTACAAGAACAGGATGGACGTTGTGGGCAAGTCTCTGTTGATCTCGCTTTTTTCTCAAACCATCTATTTCGTGACCATTTATATGTTCTTTCTGGCGCTTGGCACCAGAATAAACCTGGGAAATATTTTCCTGGCCATGCCCGTGGTCACTTTTGTCAGCATGATACCGTCGATCGGGGGGTTAGGCGTCAGGGAGGGCGCGATAGTCGCGTTCTTTTCGCCGCTGGCCGGAAGGGATACCGCCTTTGCGGTAAGTCTCCTTCTCCTGTTCGGGCTTTTCGTCGTAAGCTTTATCGGCGGGATTTTTTACCTTCACTGGAGTTTGAGCGTGAAGAGACGGAAAGAAAGGGAACGATGATACATAAGGAACTCTTGGAGATCCTTGCATGCCCGGCATGCAAGGGAAAGGTGTCGTTGGACGGCGATAAGCTCGTCTGTGATAACTGCCACCGGCGATACCCGATAAGGAACGGCATACCCGTCATGCTTGTGGAAGAAGCGAAAACACCTAAAGGGGGTCAACATGATTAAAATACTTCTGATAAACGGGCCCAATCTGGATCTTCTGGGCAAACGGGAGAAGGAAATATACGGGAGCGACACCATAGATGACATCAACCGTGAGATAGAGCTCCTCGCAAAAGAGGAGAATGTTGAGTGCGAGTTCTTTCAATCCAGCCATGAAGGTGACATAGTCGACAAGATAGGGGGGTCGAAAGCGGATGGAATATTGATAAACCCCGCGGCATATACCCATACAAGCGTGGCGATACGTGACGCGTTGAGCGCGAAAGAAATCCCCGTGGTCGAGGTACACCTGTCTAATATATATGCCCGGGAGGAATTCCGGCATAAATCTCTTATAGCCCCGGTAGTGACCGGCCAGATCAGCGGGTTTGGGAAGAGGAGCTACTTGCTCGGATTCAAAGCCATTCTGGAGACCATCCATGCGAAATGAAGTATTTGTAAGAAACGGGCGTTTGAAGAGGGCCGGAAAGAAAACACTGGATTCGAGGCTTGACGCGCTGCTTATAAGCGACCGGTACGACATATTCTATCTTACCGGTTTCTTTTCAACGGGAAATATCCTACTTCTTCCCGTAAAGGGCCGGGCAGTCTATCTTGTGGACAGCATGAATGATGACCTGGCCCGAAAGATGCTGGAAGGCCTAGACCTGGACATAGCCGCCGGTCCCGTAACCAGGGGGCTCATCAAGTGCATCCGGGACATGGGGATAAAACGACTGGGCATCGATGAAAATAATCTCCCTGCTTCGATCTACAGGCGCCTTTCCGGTGCGGTAAGGAAGTTAAGAGCAATCTCCTCGCCCGGTATTATTGGGGACATGCGCGCTGTAAAAGAACGGCCCGAGATAGCCGCTATAAAAAAAGCGGCAAAGGAGACCATACGCATATGGAAGGAGATAAAGAAAAACATCTCTCCCCGCATATCCGAACAGGAGCTGGCAAACATGCTTGGTACCCGCATACGAAAGATGGGATATGATAGTTCTTTCCCTGCCATTGTCGCATTCGGTGAAAACAGCGCCTATCCTCACGCTATACCGTCACGCAGAAAGCTCCGCGGGGATGAACATGTGCTTGTGGATTTCGGGATACGCCTCAAAGGTTACTGTTCGGACTTGACAAGAACATGGGCTAAGGGTAGAATGAATCGCAAAATTAGGGAGCTCGAGAAAGCCGTAAACATCGTCCAGGACAGGACGATCAAAACGCTGAAACCCGGAACAGACATCGGTTCGGCGGTAAAAAAGGCGAATAGATTCTTTGTTGATAATAACTTAGGGCAATATATCCGCCACGGGCTCGGCCATGGCATAGGCCTCAATGTTCATGAGATCCCGTTCCTGAGCGAGTCTTCCAGAAGAAGACTGAAAAAGGGAATGGTCGTGACGATCGAGCCGGGACTATACGTGCCTGGCGTCGGCGGGATCCGTAAAGAAGACATGGTTTTAATAACCACGAAGGGATGTGAGGTGTTAACACGATGATAACCGCAAAACAGCTAAAACCTGGGACGATCATCACCTACAACGGAGAGCTCCATGAAATCCTGGAGGCTCAGCATTACAAGCCGGGAAAAGGGGGGGCATTTGTCCGATCCAAACTGCGGAATCTCTCCACCAGCGCCATTATCTCAGAGACTTTAAGGCCCGATGATACCTTTGAACCGGCCTATATCGAACAGAAACAGATGCAGTACCTGTATAATGACGACCTCGGATATTGTTTTATGGACGAGACCACATACGAGCAGTTACACATACCCGAGAAAACCATGGGTTCCGTGGTGGAATATCTGAAAGAAAACATGACCATCACGGCGAACATGCATAATGGCAAAATATTGACCGTAACACCGCCTATTCACGTGGTTCTTAAAATAGTCGATACCGAGCCGGGGTTCCGCGGGAATACCGTGAGCGGGGCCACAAAGCCGGCCACCCTTGAAACGGGCAAGGTCGTAAAAGTCCCCTTATTCGTGGAGAACGGGGAGAAAATAAAGGTCGATACCCGCACAGGAGAGTATATTGAGCGAGCGTAATTTAGGCTGTCATTCCCGCCCCTGCTTTCGCGGGGATAAACTCCAGCGGGAAACCAAAATATCAAATAATCAGATTCCTGTTTTCCTGGCCATCCGTTAACGCTGAGGCCAGGGAACCTTGATATAGCCCAATACGCTAACACGGTTTCGCAGGAATGACATGAAGAGAGGAATATCATGAATTTCAACACTAAAAAAATAAATGAACTTATCGAACTTATGAACAACAATGACCTCAGCGAGATCGAGATCGAGCAGGAGGGGACAAAGATAAAGCTTATCAAAAAGCCGCAGGGCATTGTAGAGGAGCGGATAGCGCATGCTCCCGCTCCTCAGGTGCAACCTCCCGTCCAGGGGACTGCTGAGAAGCCGGCCGAAGATGCGAAAAAGCTGATCGAGGTCAAGTCCCCGATGGTGGGAACCTTTTACAGGGCGGCAGCGCCGGATGCCAGCTCTTATGTCCAGGTAGACGATGTGGTTCACAAAGGAGACGTCCTTTGCATCGTGGAAGCCATGAAGCTGATGAATGAAGTAAAATCAGAATTCGACGGGAAGATCGTCCAGATCCTGGCGGAGAACACCGAACCCATTGAATTCGGACAGACCATGTTCCTGATAGAACCGATTTAGACGCATGAGTCTCAGAGGTCGGAAGTCAGAAAAAAACAAATATAGAAAGCCGAATAACGAAAATATGTTTACTAAGATCTTAATAGCGAACAGGGGCGAGATAGCCTTGCGGATCATCCGGGCCTGCAGGGAACTTGGAATAAAAACCGTAGCGGTTTATTCCGAAGCTGACGCCGACTCCCTTCATGTCAAGTTTGCCGATGAGGCTGTATGCATAGGGAAATCCATGCCGAGCGACAGTTATCTCAACATACCCAATATAATCAGCGCCGCGGAGATAACAGACGTGGAGGCTATCCATCCGGGATACGGTTTCCTGGCCGAAAACGCGCATTTCGCGGAGATATGCGAATCATGCAACATCAGGTTCATAGGCCCGACACCGGAGAACATGAGACTCATGGGCGACAAGATGACGGCCAAGGATACCATGAAAAACGCCGGGATCCCGGTGATCCCGGGAAGCGCTGGAGTTATAGGATCAAAAGAAGAGGCGCTCAAGGCCGCCAAGAAGATAAAATATCCAGTAATAATAAAAGCTTCCTCCGGAGGAGGGGGTAAAGGCATGCGGGTCTGTCACAACGATGTGCGCCTCATCAGCGCGTTCCTGACCGCACAGAGCGAAGCTGAAGCCGCGTTCGGCGATCCTAGCGTGTACATGGAAAGGTACATCGCGGAACCCCGCCATGTAGAATTCCAGATCCTCGCCGACGAGAAGGGGAATGTGATCCACCTGGGAGAGAGGGACTGCACCGTCCAACGGCGCCACCAGAAGCTTATAGAAGAATCCCCGTCGGTAGGTTTGAACAAAAAGATGAGAAAAAAAATGGGTGAAGCCGCTGTGAAAGGCGCTAAAGCCGTCAACTATAGGAGCGCGGGCACCGTTGAATTCCTGGTCGAAAGCGATAATTATTATTTTATGGAGATGAACACCCGGATACAGGTAGAACATCCGGTCACGGAAATGATCACCGGCGTTGACCTCGTCAAGGAACAGATAAAGGCAGCGGCCGGACTGAAACTGGCGTTCAAGCAGGAAGACATAAAGTTCAACGGATGCGCTATTGAGTGCCGGATAAACGCCGAAGACCCTGACAACAACTTCTGCCCGTCTCCAGGCAAGATATCCTCATTGTACATCCCGGGAGGTGCTGGAATAAGGGTGGACACTCACGTGTTCGCGGGATACACGATACCCCCGTTCTACGATTCCATGATAGCCAAGCTCATAGCTTATGGGCACACCCGTAAAGAAACAATAAATATCATGCTCAGAGCCCTGAGTGAGATCATAGTCGAGCCCATCAAGACCACGGCGGCCTTTCATAGCAGAGTGTTAACTGATGCGGATTTTCAACAAGGGAACATCAGCACCCATTTCGTGGAAAAGTTTTTCCCAAAAGCTGAAACCTAAGGAGGGAACCATGCGTTTTTTGAAAAAGTTGTTCATGTTCTGTTATATGGTACTGATGCTTGCAACAGGTATAACGCTTTTTCTCATATCCATGAAGATCTTTCCTGTTGAACAATGGACGGAGATACATCTCAACGTCCAGGAGTCCCTTTATTCCCAGATAGCCATAGCGATCGCGGGTGCCGTTGTAATATTGACGGGGCTCATAGTCCCTTACAGGATGGCGAAAAAAATGAAAAGAAGCAGGCGGATAACTTTTCAGAACCCTGACGGAGAGGTAACAGTCTCCGTTTCCGCGATCGAAGATTACATACACAAGATCACCGAAGAGATACACGAAATAGCCAATGTCCGCTCCAATGTGAGCTTCAGCAGAAAGGGTATCAACATAGTAAGCAGTGTCACCATAAAAGCCGGAGCCAACATCCCGGAGATAACGGAGAGGATACAGATGCAGGTCAAGAACAAGGTCCAGTCGATGCTCGGGGGAGAAGAAAAGATAAACATGACCCTGTATATAAATAAGATCATGGGGATCCCGGATGAGGAAACAGAAGCACCCCTGCCGGGAGAGACCGGACAGGCGCAGGTCCCTTTCAGATAAATATAACCGGGAAAAATGATATGATCTATGACAAGACGATAAAAGAGATGCTCGAGAACAGTATCCAGGTAAAACAGGGGTTCCTGGCTGATGATATCTCCATATCCCGGATATCTTCCGCCGCGGAGGCCCTGATCGAGTGTTATAAGAAGGGCGGTAAGGCTCTCATTTTCGGGAACGGCGGAAGCGCCGCTGACAGCCAGCATATGGCGGCGGAACTTGTGGTCAGGTTTGAAAAAGACAGGAAAGGCCTTCCGGCAATAGCCCTGAACACGAACACATCCACCCTGACGGCTACTGGAAACGACTATGATTTCAAGGCCATCTTCAGCCGGCAGATAGACGCGCTCGCAGAGCCGTCTGACGTGGTAGTCGCCATATCCACCAGCGGCACATCCGGCAATGTCGTCGAGGGGGCCCGCGCGGCCAGAAAAAAAGGCGTTACCGTGATAGCGCTTACGGGCAGGGACGGCGGAGAACTGGCCAGGCTGGCGGACATCCCCATAGTTGTGAAAAACAACAACACCGCCAGGATTCAGGAAGTGCATATTTTCATAATTCACGCGCTCTGCAAGTTAACGGAAGACGCGGTTGGCTGAAATGGCAATGACAAAAATAAAAACACGGGACGAACTTGCCGAGATAGTCCGGAAAGCGAAAGACCATGGAAAAAAGGTCGCGTTCACTAACGGCTGCTTTGACATACTGCACCTGGGGCATATCAGGTATCTGCGGGAAGTCAAACGGGCATGTGACATCCTTGTGATAGGCGTAAACAGCGATGACTCCGTAAAAAGACTGAAGGGTGACGCGCGGCCGTTGAACAGCGAAAAAGACCGAATGGAGATCCTTAGCGCACTGGAAGACGTTGACTACCTGACACTTTTCAACGAGGACACCCCTGAGGAACTGATCAGAAAGTTGACCCCTCACATGCTTTTCAAGGGAGGGGACTGGAGCGAGGAAAACATAGTGGGCGCGGATCACGTGAAAACGCACGGTGGGAAGGTCCGCAGTATTCCGTATATCGAAAATTATTCAACAACGGATATTAT
>Ga0208325_1000005_pt1 | contig 64851 bp, 56 predicted proteins | sample PL_2010_330m_FD_185486 | JGI IMG/M metagenome (GOLD analysis project Ga0208325, IMG submission 185486) | Freshwater microbial communities from Powell Lake, British Columbia, Canada to study Microbial Dark Matter (Phase II) - PL_2010_330m... | ecosystem: Environmental > Aquatic > Freshwater >...
TTCTACTACTGTTTAGATTGTTTATCAACCCTATCCCCTTTATCCCCTTCCCCTTGGTAAGGGGAAGGGGAGAGGATTTTTAAAGAGGGGGCTCCGCCCCCTCTTAGGCTCCCCATATAAGAATATCAGGGGCTTCGCCCCTTAAACCCTTTATTGCTGCTCCTTAAGCTGTTGCTACCTCTCTTTTTAGGCGCTCAATTTGGTTTTGTGTATCCGCCACCTTATCTAGGTAAGCACGGTTAGCTTTAATACCTTCCGTAACCAACCATTTTATGGCGCTGCTTCTATTGTCAAACTTACCTACAACAGCTACAAGGTTATCTATATCTTCCAATTCTTGCGTAGATAGAGAAATCTGGGCAACAATATCTTCACTAGAGTCTGAGACAGATGGCCCAGATACAGGGAAATAACAGTATACACCACCAATTCGCTCTCTGCTAATACGCCTTTCCTTCCCTGTCTGAACCTGCTTACTTAATGTATTTGCGAGAGAAGCTACCGGGTCTTGGGCATCGCTTAGGTCGCTGATGTGAGCCAGAGCTTCTTCTGCAATCCACTGTGCAGTTTGCCCTGGAGAAGCTGGAATAATACTATTTACTGCGAAATCCATAAATCCTCTTTTCAACTTAAACCTCCATTTGTCTTATTTGTCAAGTATTCTAGAACTAATTTAGGTATATGGAAAAAGGGAATTCTATTGAAGAGTCAAAGAGAGGCGAAGCCCCTCTTTCCTACTCCTTCCCCCTCTCCTTTGAAGGAGAGGGGGATAAAGGGGGTGAGGTAGCTAGATTAATAAGGCACATTTGCATATCAGGAGAGTTTGTGCTATGTTTAAAATAGAATTTTATAGCTAACCGCTAGGGGTGCTCAAAGGCTGAGAGGTGTTTTGATGCCAACCCTGTGAACCTGATCTCGGTAATGCGAGCGTAGGGAAGCGGCGGTAACCTAGACCAAGGGTCTGGTAATGAGAGCCGTAGCCCTTGGTTTTTGTTTTTAAGGGGGCAGATATGACTCAATTAGAATTAGCCAGAAAAGGCATTGTTTCAATACAGATGAGCTTGGTAGCCAAGCAAGAGGGGGTGGAAGCTGAGTTTATCCGGCAGGGTGTGGTTAGCGGGACGATAGTAATTCCAGCTAATACTAAGCACACCAAGCTTATTCCTTGTGGCATAGGTCAGGGGCTGTCTACCAAAGTCAATGCCAATATTGGGACATCTTCTGATTTCGGCAATATTGATACTGAGATGGAAAAGCTAAAGGTTGCCATTGATTCCGGGGCAGACACGGTTATGGATTTGAGCACCGGCGGCGATATATCGGCTATCCGGCGGGCTATTATTGGCTCAAGCTCCTTACCGATAGGGACAGTGCCTATTTATCAAGCCGGAATTGAGGCGATAAGTAGACACGGCGCCATAGTCAAGATGACGGTTGATGACCTATTTGCCGCCATTGAAGAACATATTCGTGATGGTGTTGATTTCATAACGGTGCATTGTGGCGTAACCCGGTCAGCCATTGCCTGCCTTAAGCAGCAGGGAAGAGTAGCTGATGTGGTATCTCGGGGGGGTGCTTTTCTGATAGGCTGGATGCTCTACAATGAGCGCGAAAACCCGCTCTATGAATATTATGACCGCTTGCTGGAGTTAGCCCGGGAGTTTGACGTGACGCTGAGCCTTGGGGACGGGATGCGTCCTGGTTGCCTGGCTGATGCTACTGACCGGGCTCAGGTAGAGGAGTTACTTGTTATCGGGGAGCTGGTGCCGCGGGCACAACAGGCTGGAGTTCAGGTAATGGTTGAGGGTCCGGGGCATCTGCCCTTGAATCAAATTGAGGCTAATGTTCGTTTAGAGAAGTCTATCTGCAAGGGGGCTCCGTTCTATGTTCTGGGTCCGCTGGTGACCGATGTAGCTGCCGGCTATGACCATATCACCGGGGCTATCGGTGGAGCTGTCGCTGCCGCTGCCGGTACTGATTTTCTATGCTATGTAACCCCAGCCGAGCACCTGTCTCTGCCTGACCCTGAGGATGTAAAGCTGGGGGTAATCGCCTCGCGCATTGCTGCCCATGCTGGTGATATAGTCAAAGGGGTGAAGGGTACCGAGGAGTGGGATAGGAAGATGTCGGTGGCGCGAAAGAAACTTGACTGGGCGGAGCAAGCTAAACTGTCCTTAAACCCTGAGCGGTCTCGCCAGGTTCACAGCAGGCATGCTTCGGCTGGAGAGGCCTGCAGTATGTGTGGGGAGTTCTGTGCTATGGCGTTGGTGGAAAAGTATTTGGGCGTCAAAGCATCCAGGTGCTAGCTGGTGATACCATAAAAGGGTAACGTGGCAACAGGAGGGAATATGCTCGACGAGGTAACCATATCCAAGGCAATAGTCGAAAGCTTTGTGAAGGACTTCACCGAGGCTATGGAGGTTGACGTGGCTATAGGTGGGGCTGGGCCAGCCGGCATGACGGCGGCTTATTATCTGGCAAAGGCGGGGGCGAAAACGGTGGTATTTGAAAAGCAGCTCCGTGTTGGCGGCGGCATGCCCGGGGGAGGGATGATGTTCAATCGTATCGTGGTGCAGGAAGAGGGAAAGAAGCTATTGGATGAGTTTGACGTAGCCACCAAAGAGTATGAAAACGACTACTATATTGCTGATTCCCTGGAGGCCGTCTCGACTATCTGTTCCCGGACAATAAAGGCCGGAGCCAGGATATTCAACTTGATTTGCATTGAGGATGTGATGGTCAGGGAGGAAGATAGGGTAACCGGCTTGGTGTTGAACTGGAGTGCTGTTCCGCTGGCTGGATTGCATGTAGACCCCTTGGTCATGCGGGCGAAGATGGTGATAGATGCTACCGGGCATGCCTGCGAAATCTGCCAAATAGTAGTGAATAAGCTCGGTGCCAAATTAAGGACGAAGGCAGGTAGAATAATGGGGGAGAAGCCGATGTGGGCTGAGATGGGAGAAAAGCAAATAATAGAGAATACCCAGGAGGTCTATCCTGGTCTGATTGTTGCCGGCATGGCAGCTAATGCTGTTTTTGGAGCCCCCAGGATGGGACCTATCTTCGGGGGCATGCTTCTTTCCGGGAAGCGAGCGGCTGAGGTTGCCCTGGAGATTTTGCGCGGCTAAAAGTATCCTAGTAAGTATGGGTGGCGCCTTTAATTCGGGCAGGGTTTTGGGATACAGCTTAAGCTCTATTATCGTTGGTTCGTGGTATTTGTTCTCCTCACTGTCTTAGTAATTTCCTCTCACTGTTTTTTCACGGGTTAGTTGGGGTCGGGAATGAAGGTGGAGTAAAATGTTCCGGTAGGTGGAGAAGTGAAATTGTATGATGTGGCAGTAATAGGTGGTGGACCAGCCGGGAGTTATACCGCTTATAAGCTGGCGGGGATGGGATACGGGGTGGTGGTGCTGGAAGCGAAGACAAGGCCGGGAGGGAAAGTCTGCTGTACCGGTCTTATTGGTCGGGAGTGTGTCAGCACTTTTGGTATTGACGACAGGGTTATTTTGAAGTGGGCAAATAGCGCCAGGTTATTTTCACCTTCAGGACGGTTACTCAGGGTGTGGAGGCAGGAACCACAGGCGTGCGTTGTAGACCGAGCTGCTTTTGATATGGCTATTGCCAATTGGGCTCAGGATAAGGGAGTGGAATATGTTTTAAGTAGCCAGGTCAGGAATGTGGCGGTTGGGGAGGATAGGGTTAGGATTGAGGCAACTCGTCAGGGAGAGAAGTTAAACCTTGACGCCAGAGCGGTAGTTATTGCCACTGGCTTTGGCTCCAGACTGGCTGAGGGGTTGGGTTTGGGCAAGGTTGGCGATTTGGTTATGGGAGCTCAGGCTGAGGTGGAAACCACCGGGGTGGACGAGGTTGAGGTTTATTTTGGTCAGGATATAGCTCCTGGCTTTTTTGCCTGGCTGGTGCCGACCTCATCGCCGAGAGCCCGGGTGGGATTGTTATCGCGCCTTAATCCCGGGCACTATCTGAGGAAGTTAATGTCGTCCCTGTTGGCTCAGGGGAAAATAGTTTCGGCTGAGGCTGAGGTGAGCTATGGCGGGATTCCACTAAAGCCGTTGGCTAGAACCTACGGGCAGAGAGTGATAGTGGTGGGGAGTGCGGCGGGGCAGGTGAAGCCAACCACCGGTGGCGGTATCTACTACGGGCTACTGGGTGCTGACATCGCGGCTAATAATTTGCACCGGGCTCTGGCAAGTGATGCCCTGACGGCTAGGAGTCTGGCTAACTATGAGCGGGAGTGGAAGGTGAGGCTGGGGCGTGAGTTGAAGAGAGGCTACCGGGCTCGGAAATTTTATGAGCGTCTGAGTGACCGGCAGATTGACCGGATATTTGACATAATAAAATCCAGCGGCATTGATGAGGCCTTGCTTAAAGAGGAAGATTTGTCTTTTGACTGGCATGCTGAGGTGATATTGAAATTGTTGGCACATCAGGCAATATCTAAGGCTATTGGGGCGATGAAGATTCCTTTCCGGGCTAATAAGATTGTTTATTGACCTCACCCTCTTAGATTTTTATTAGGTAACCCTATCCCCTTTATCCCCTTCCCCTTATCAAGGGGAAGGGGAAGTTTTTATAGAAGGGGCTCCGCCCCTTAAACCTCTATTTGGGAAGAGATTTTAGAGAGGGGCTTCGCCCCTCTCTTACCTACACTCCCCCTTATTGAGAGTTTTTAGCAAAGGGATTAAAAGGGGCGAATACGGGGTCCCCGCAAAAATTTATTTTTGTGGGGTAAAAAGCCCCTTTAAGAATTTCTCTTCCCTCTCCCCTTCATAAGGGGAGAGGGATAAAGGGTGAGGGGTTGTTAAACAATCTTTTATTGAGGGAAGGGGGTCAGGGGGATAGGTTACTAAGCAATCTCTAATGTTATTTGACCAATGTACGTCTAGAATAGTAAGATTAGACCTAGTCATATTTATATGGGGGTATTCTGAGAGTGAATAGTGATAGCCTGGGTCTGGGTGAAGCCGCTACTCGTTTTCTCGCCAGCTTATCATCTGAAGAAAGAGGCGCCAGCCAGCAGGAGGTATATAGATTTGTTCGCTGGTATGGGTGGGAGCGACCTCTGGGGGGACTTACTGCCCCTGAGGTCGCTAATTATGCGGAGCGGTTATCATTATCGGATACCAATTATATGAAAAAGCTCGAGTTAATTCGAGCTTTTTTGATTTACGCTAAAAAGGAGGGGTGGAGTAAGGCTAATCTGGCCGCCCAGCTTAAGGCTAAGAAGGGAAAGACCTTATGCCGGCATTCGTCCCGGCGGGGTTTGCCCCAGACGGTCTCTTTAACTCAACAGGGCTATGCTGAATTGAAGACTGAGCTTGATACCCTTAAGAACAAGCGTCTTGAGGCTATTGATGAAATGCGCAGGGCGGCGGCAGATAAGGACTTTCGGGAGAATGCGCCTCTGGAGGCAGCGAGGGAGCAGCGTGGACACATAGAAGGTCGGATTGAAAAACTGGAGGGGACTCTAAAGTCAGCGACTATTATTGATAGGGAACAAAAGGCTACCCTTAAGGTAGGCATTGGTAATAGCGTTACCTTGCTTGACCTGGCTTCAGGGGAGGAACTGCACTATACCATAGTCAGTCCCAGGGAGGTAGACCCGACCCAGGGCAAGATTTCCAGTGCTTCACCTATAGGTAGAGCCCTTATTGGTCAAGGTCAGGGAAAAGTAGTCGAGGTAATAGCCCCGGCGGGCAAGTTGCGCTATCAGGTTAAACAGGTCGAGCATTAATTATTACCTGCAGTACTGAACCTCGGCGTGGGGATATACCGCCACCTCGGCATTATCACCGTGAAATTCCTGAAGGGCATGTCGGACATCATCCCATCTATGCATAAACATTACCTTGTCCGATTGTTCAAAATAGCCCCTCCCCGCCAGGTCAGGGTACTCGGTGAAAACAATCAGGTGCTTGACGGATGGGGGAGTGCGCACCTGCAGTGGTTGCTTTGACTCAATCATTTTGCCAAACGGACCCATCAGGTAATGGGTTACCTGCCCCTCGGGGGCATTGGCAATAAGGACGATGTCTCCCCCGGTGCTCTTCACCGAGGGGCAGGCGGTAAGTATGCCCAGGGTAGCCTCGTTCGCCTTGGCAAAGGTATTGGCGATAACAATGTCCTTATCCCTGGCTCGGGGGGTGAGGAAGTGGGTTTTGGCGTCCTCCACGCTGGCAGCATAGGCTTGTTTAGGCGTGCCGGCATAGACTGCCACCGTCTCACCCCAATGGTTAAACAGGGTTTCAATCTTGATGTCCAGACCGGAAAGGGATGCCCCTTCCTCAATATCCTGGTATATCGGGTTGTCCTCGATGACCCCGGCTTCGGTGGTCATCTGCTGCTGGCGCTCCCTGGGTAGCAACTTATAGAGCATGTGGAGAGCGTTGATAGATTCATAGGAGGCTATACCGGGCAGGATGATTTTCCACCCCCCACCAAACCCGCTCATAATGTGCGGCGTGATGGAACCAATGGCAATCTTGAAGTCGCACTTCATTACCTCAGCGTTTAAGTAGACCTTGGTGCCATGGCTGGTGGTGCCCACATAGTCGCAGTTATCAAAAGGATTGTGATTATAGACGGGGAACCTGGCTAGAGTTGCCTCGCCCAGTTTTTTAACAAAATCAAATCGGTTCATTGCCCCGTGACAGCCGAGGGCGGCAATGAAGCGGATTCTATCATCGGCGATGCCGGCTTCTGCCAATTCGTCTATCACGAAGGGGACTATGTCAGCCACCCTGGTCACCCGGGTCATGTCGTCAAAGATGATGACAACCTCTTTTTTACCTTTAGCCAGTTCCCGGATGGGTGGTGAGCCAATGAGATTTTGGGTTACGGCGGCTTTAATCTGGTCGGGGGTCAGGGCGGGGCGGTCATAACCAGCCATGTGACACATCTCAACCTGCCAGCTATCAGGGAGGGGTAGCTCCAGGGCTTTAGTCCCGTGCCAGGCCAGTTGCGGTAGCTTAAGCACATTCATAATCTTATCTCCTCAGTTTTAATCGGGCAGGACTACATTACCGGACCAATGGTAAAGATATTGGGGAAGTTGCCGTAGTTTATCTTTTCCGCCTTGGTCTGTTTCCCCGAAGCTACGGCTAGAATCTCCTTGTACAGGCTCTCTCCGGCTTGGGCAATGCCCGAGCCGACTTTATCGGCTAGCTCAACAAATATATCCATGTGGTCGGGGAGTTGCTTATAGGTAGCCGGATTGCCGGTAATCTTAATGACCGGGATAAGGGGAAAGCCCTGCGGGGCACCCAGCCCGGTGGTGAAAACAATGACCTGAGCCCCGGCGGCGGCCAGACCGGTGAGGAATTCGGGCTCCCGTCCCGGGGTATCAATTATGAACAGCCCTTTGCCTTGAGGGCGTTCTCCATACTCATAGACCTCCTGGATGGGTTTGGTGCCTCCCTTGACTATCGCCCCTAGGGATTTCTCCTCGATGGTGGTCAGTCCTCCGGCAATATTGCCGGCCGTGGGCTGTCCGCCTCTCATATCAAAACCCATAGCTATAACCCGCTTTTCCATGCGCGCCACAATGTCCATAATTTTGTCGGCTACTTGGGGGGTGGCGGCGCGACGGGTAAGAATATGCTCAGCCCCGATAAATTCCGTGGTCTCGCCAAAGACACAGGTGCCACCATTATCAATTAGTAAATCGCAGGCAGACCCGGCGGCTGGGTTTGCCGCCAGCCCCGAGGTAGTATCGGAGGCACCGCACTTCACCCCCAGCATCAATTCCGAGTCGGGGAATTCCTGTCTCTTTATTTTTGATGCCTCAGCCACCATAGCCCGGGCAAGACGGGAGCCCTGAGTCAAGGCGGCGGTAGCGCCTCCCATTTTTAGAATCGCTATTTTTTCCACGGGCTTGCCCGACTCAGCGATACCCTCGGCTATGGCATCCGCCGATACCGCTTCACAGCCCAGACTCACCACCAACACCCCGGCCAGATTGGGGTTCCAGCCCAGGGAGATGAGGGTTCGGGTGGTAATGTCAAGGTCGGGCTTGGTCTGGCAACAGCCCTGACCATGGAGAAAGGGGGCGCAGCCTTTAACCTTTTGTGAGAGCCACCAGGCGACATCGTTAGCACAGCTCACCGTAGATATGATGCCGATGTAATTTCGCGTGCCTACCGAACCGTCCCGACGAGGGTATCCTAGAAAGCTCATTTGACACCTCCGGCTAAATCGCCTCTTCCCCGGGCGCTAGCTACATTGTGGACATGGACATAATCTCCGGGCTGGATGGTGGCGGTGGCTATACCGATAGCCTCACCGTATTTAATTACCGCAGAGCCAGCCTCTATGTTAGCCAGACTGAACTTGTGGCCGAATGGCACCGGGGCGGTCAGCTTTATGGCTATGGTTTTCTCTCCAGTATTCAGTTCTAAAGTATCCCCAGCCTTCAGGTCGGCGAGGGCGGTAGCCACATTATCTTTGGAATTAAGAATGACTGCTTTCTGTTTCAATATAATTACCTCCAGTAAATCCGACTGCTGGGCGAGGACTAGGCACCCTTTTTGGTTATGGTAACCTCTCCCTTTTCCGAATCTACCTTCAACATATCCCCGTTATTCACCAGCTCTACCACATTCTCATTAAACCCGTAAATCATAGGGGTATCGGTAAGCAGTGCCCCGGCTAGAGTAGTCCCCTGACCTCTATTGCAGACAATAGCCTTGGGCGCCTTGCCACTCTTGTAGAGATAATAGTAACCGAAGGTATCCCCGGCGCCGCCTTTGCCGGCAGGACAGACCAGAATCTTCCCTGCCATATTTTTACCCCTGGCTTGATGACCTATCTCAACTATCTCCCCGGTTTCCCAATCGGTACCGCCCCAGAAAGCCACCAGGTCGGTGGTTACCAGTGCTTCGCCTTCTACGGTGGGCAGTTTTTTTATACTGCGTCCTTTAATTTTATTAACACTCATTTACCTATCTCCTTCCTTGCCATTTGCCGGTAATGGCTGCCTGGATGCAATCCTGGATAGTGCCGAACCAGACTCGCCTGGTGGTTTTGGAGGAAAAGCCGGTGTAGAAGAAGGCGGCTTTAATGGAGTCAGTAGCAATAGTGCCGCTAACCTGGGTACCGGAAAAGGCGATGCACATATCCTTGGTTAAGGCAGCCCCTGCCTTCCTGATAACATCGGCGTAGCCCATTTCTTCGGCGGTCTGAAGGTATTGCCAGGTGGTGGATACCACCAGCTTAACATTGGGGTTGACCTTTTTGCCATCCAGGGCTTGGGCAACTTCTTTTAACTCGGGCAGGGTAACATGGGGGCATCCCAGGAACACGTAGTCAACATTCGGGTCAGTGGCGGTGGTGGCGATGGCGTAGGCTTCATCAAGTTCACGCTTGCCGATTTCAAATTCGGCCAGTGGCTTCCTGCCATTCAGGGCAGCCTCTAGGGTAGGTGCTTCCGGGGTTATGCCGACAATGTGCATTATCGCCAGACCTGATTCCACGGCGATGACTGCCAGCAGGTGTTTTAGCTGGGTAAAGGTCAGGTTAGGCGGTAGCCCCACGAAGACAGGCGTCTTCTCCTTGCCTTTACGAGCCGCGGCTAGACTGTAGGCATCCCAGTCGGTGTAAGAGAACTTGGCCGGGTCAATATCTTTACCGGGTCTAATAATTACCTCGGCGAACCTGTTTTCGGTGAGGTGAGCACCAATCTCGGGGTAAACGCCGGTGATGGCTGCTGCCAGGGAAGTAACACCGTCATCGCGCTCGCATCTGGAACCGAACATGGTGTTGTACCACAGGATAGCTATAGATTCAGCGATGCTGACATGCTCCCCCATCTTGGTGGGGTAAATTAAGAAGGGCAGTGCCGTATAGCTGGGGACGACCCCGAGGTTTTCAAAAAACTCGGCGGCGGGGAGCATGATACCGCGCATTTCCTCGATGAGTTCATCGGTGAATTCGATGTCTTTGGCTATAGCCAGGTCAACAAACTTGGGCTCCATGGTGGCTGGTACCTTAAGGCGGGTGATGCCCTCGGTAAGCTCCCCGGTGAGGTCGCGAGCCCACTTGCCCTGTCGGCCGTAGGGGAAGAACATGGTGTCGGGAGGCATAAGGTGAGCATAAACAATTTTGACCATTCTCTTGGCATCTTCAGCCTCTCCCTTGGCCTTGAGAATCTCCATCGCCCTCTGTGTCCCTTTTCCCTCTTCACCGGCGAGCATCCTTTTTTCCTCATCATCAAGATGCATATTACTTACCTCCTCAGAGTTTCACTTTGGTTGTCTTTCCCGCTAGCAGTATCAGAGAAAAGTGTTTCGGGTGCATTATACCCGGTGTTACTTTGATGGTCAGTATACCTAATAGGGCTATTAATTTGCAATTAGCTTGGGTTATATTAGAGTTGTTGACAGTAATATTAGGAAAGGGGGTTGAGAATGGGCGAATTTATACCGTGGAATAGTCAATCTTTGGATGAGTGGGCGAAGAAATATGCTCCAGGTAAGTTCATCAACCTTACTGGACATCAAACCCACTATATAGAAAAGGGAGAAGGTGAGCCAGTGATCCTGTTGCACGGCTTTGGTTCCGATAGCTACTCATGGCATAACAACATAGATACCTTAGCTGCCAAGTTCAAAATCTATGCTCTTGACTTATGGGGTTGTGGTTATAGCACTCGTGAGCTATTGAATTATGGTTATCCGCTCTACGCCCAACAATTGCTCTCCTTTATGAATGCTTTGAATATAGAAAGGGCTTCCCTTATCGGGCAGTCAATGGGTGGTGGTACCATTATCAAATTCACCGCAGAGTATAGAGATAGAGTAAAATCGATTATTCTGGTCTGTGCTGCTGGAATGCCTCATAGACCGGTGCCAACCCAGCAGATAGTGGCTTTACCCGGGTTGGGTGAATTGGTGCTCAGTCTTCCAACCAATCTGATTCGCAAGTTAATCGTTAAGAAGGTTTATCTTTACCGAAAAGAGATCACGCAAGAGTATTTTGACGGTCTTACCTGGTCACAAAAAATCAAAGGAAGTAATGAGGCATTTCTCAGAATCATACGCTTGAAGTTCTTTCATACACTGCGCGATGAAATTCACCATCTGGGAGAAATGGGAGTTCCCACCTTGATTGTCTGGGGATATCATGACAAAGGTATTCCAGTCAGACTTGGACAAGAAATACACCACATCTTAAAGGGCTCGAGAACAGAGGTCTTCGAGAAATCGGCACATGAGCCGCATGACGAAGAACCAGAAAGGTTTAACCGGATTGCTCTTGATTTTCTCTCTTAGCCCTGACATTCCTTATGCCCTCCTTGCCTTCTCCCCCCAGTTTATGATGAACGATTTACCGCTTACCTCCGAGCGGCATGCCCGGGAGTGTCTGGCTGAGGCGAGGGCACACGGACTAAAAAATGTAAGGCTGGGCAATATTCACCTGCTCGGCGATGATTACTAAACGAAATGGGGATGGGACAGATTCAGTCATTTACGGTAGCTTTACAGAGCGCCTTTACCAGGGCTATCAGCGCTCTCTTTACATCAAGGTTCAGGCTTTTATCAGCCTTAATTGCCGGTATTGTATCTGTGATAACCCCTTCTTTACCTGTCACAAGGTAGTCCACAGTTGCTCCCAGTTCTTCAGCCAATTTGACAAGAGAAGGCAAAGAGGGAGCTCGTTTACCTTGCTCCATAGCTGAAATGTGTTGTGGCGTCACCCCAAGAGCTTCCGCCAGCTCTTGCTGGGTAATTTTCAAGATTTGCCTTCTTTCTCTAATTCTTTGTCCTAGGTTCATTTACTTTACCTTTCTATATTATAGTAGAGCAGGAAGTAGATATGGTGAGCAACATCTCAACTATTAGTTGATATTTCCGTTGGCCTATAGTATATTTTCATTTAGGATTTTTTAAAGCGAGAGCTAGTGGTGGACAAGTGGCAAAGTGAGTTTTTGTCTGGTATTACATAGTAGAGGACCTGCTATCAGTTGGCAATAAGAGTTTGGCAAAAGCTTCTAAGGGGCAAAGGGGAGTCAAATGGCACAAGCATATTGTTTAAGGTGTAAGGTCAGGAGGGAAATCAAAAATGCTGAGCGGGTCCCCTTAAAGAACGGTAGGTTAGGATTGAAAGGGGTCTGCCCAGTCTGTGGAGGCAAGGTATTCAGGATTGGTAAGTGGTAGCCCCTGTCGGGGGTTAGATTTACCGTCTGTTTCAGTCCTGGCTCTGGGCTCAGTGAGGAAGGGGCTACGGAGGGGAGGTTATGTTTATGGCAGAAGGTTAAAGGTATAGCTCAGGAGGTGGTTATGAAGCTAGAAACAAAGGTCTTTGAGTTCTGCAATGGGAAGTATGGGAGCTTATCTGAGTTAGCTCGAGCTATGGGAATATCGGTAAGCCAGGTCTGCCGGGTGAGAGAAGGTAAGCGCTCCATAAACCAAAAGTTCATCGTCGGGGCAATAAGAGCCTTTCCCGAATATGAGCTTGGTGACCTTTTTTATGTTGCTCCAAGGGGAAGCCAGAGTGACTGCAGATAACAGGAATGACCTAGGCAAAATGCTCAAACAACGAAGGGTCATAATACCACTGACACTAACGGAGCTTAGTGCTATGTCGGGTGTATCCTCATCACATCTCGGTCGCATAGAAAGAGGAAAGCGCTTTCCATCGGCTTATACTCTGCGCAAGATTGCTAATCCCTTGGGCTTCGATGAGGGTGAACTATTTACCTATGCTGGCTACTTACCCCCACAACCTTCCCCCCTGGTTGAGGGTAAGACACCCATTGGGAGACTGGACCCGTATGTAGCTGAGGTATTATCACGGGAGCCCTTAGAGGTACAGCGCACCGTGCTCCTTATTCTCTTGGCCTTGAAGTGTATGGTCACAGGAATTGCTCAGCGCAATTGATGGCTACCTTCCTCTCCTGAGCTACTTTCTCCAGCTCCTTCACCCTCATCTGGAACTCAGATGCTGTAAGGGAATCTCCTCACGTCCGCCACCACCTCCACACCACGGCTGGTGAGTAGCTCGATAAACTGCTGGGGGGAGAGCGAGAGAGAAAATGTGCTTTCTTTGCCGAATATACTAGCCCTTATTGACGAATCCCATCCATAACTTCTTGGCTAGCTCCTCTATATACCGTCTGTTCTCAAGCTTGTTTTTCCACCTATCGGGTATCGATTCAACACCCAGATATGCTAATGGACGTGATTCCCTTTGGTTCCGTCCGATAGCCTTCTGGCAGGATGAAATAAAAGATATACGCTTGTTGGAGCGTATATCTTCTTAGCTATATCTTCGCAGTCCAAAGGTGCTTTATTTACGCTTTGGCTTCAGCTTTTTGCTCCTTTTTGAGCAGGGCCTCCCGTCGTGTCGCCAGCTTAGCCAGTTTCTGCTGGAGGGCATCCTCCATCATTTGACCAAACTCGCAGGTGTCACACTGGAAGAGGCGGGTGCAAATCCGGTATGAGACATCGCCCTTAAGGGCATAGCGGCAGAGCCTCTGATTTCCAGGTAGTGCCTTAAATCTTTCCAGTGCGGCATCAAGCTCTGGAGCTTCACCACTAGCCATCTTCTCCTGCATCGTCTGGTCAAACTCGCAGGTGAGACAGTTGTAGTCATTGGTGCAGATGCGGTAAGAAACCATCCCCAGCTTCATCCACAGGCACTCCTTTGGCTTGGCTTCCTCAGCGACAGGAGCCGCTTCCCCTTCAACTACCCCCTCAACCTTGGGCTTGGTTAGTGCTTCATGGGTCTTTCGTATCCAGACACGGGTCTCAATGCTGCCCGGAGCCACGGCGATGACAGCCTCAAACTCCTTAAGAGCCTCCCGGTAGTTACAAGCCTCAAAGTGAGCCTTGCCTTGCTTGAGGTGAACCGGGATTTCCTCCGGAGCTACGGCTATGACCTCCTCAACCTTAGCCTCCTCTACTACAGGTGGTTCAGCCACAGCTTCTTCAGTAACAGCCTTTGGTCTTATCTCTACCTGAACCGGTCCCAGAGTGCCCTGGATTAATTTTTCCAGGTCATCAAGGTCGAAGGGTTTGGGTAGATAATCAATAGCCCCCTCCTTCATCGCCTCTACCGCTGTCGGCACCGAAGGATAAGCGGTGATAATGATTCCCTTAAGCTGCGGTCTTTTCTCCTTGGCCTCTCTTAGTACCTCAATCCCGTCCTTTCCCGGCAACCTCAGGTCAAGGATGACAACACCAAAGTCCCGCTCGGCAATAGTTTTTAACGCTTCCTCTCCTTCCTCAGCAGTCTCCACGTGATAACCGCTGTCAGTCAGCCAATCTCGGAGAGACTCTCTCATAATGACTTCATCCTCTACTATCAATATCGGTTTCATCTTTCCACCTCCTCCTATTTTCTCTTCCTTTAGGACTGCCTGCTTTTCCATTTCTATCACCTCCACCCTATTTAGATGCAATTTTCTTGCCAAAAGAAAAGGCTATCTTGAATGGTCAGGATAGCCTAAATGTTTGCTTTAAGCGGAAGTTTTAATTGTAAAAGAGTTAGTCAGTTACTGTCTATTTTATTTACATCTAATCCATATGCCCTAACCTTGTTGTAAAGCGTCATTCTGGAAATCCCCATGATTCTAGCCGCTTTACTATAGTTTCCACCGGTTTCGTTGAGTATATTCAGGATATGGTTTTTCTCGATTTCTTCCAGGCTTTTCCCTGATGGAGATGAGTGAGCCAATGTTAAGCTTTCCTGGGGCAGGTCAGTAATCTCAATATAAGAATTTTTGGCTAAGATGACCGCCCTTTCAACAGCATTTTCCAGTTCTCGGACATTACCCGGCCACTCATATTTCAAAAGAAAATCAGTAGCCTCGGCAGAGAAGCTGGTAATCTCCTTTTGATTTTCCACAGCAAACTTTTTTAGGAAGTGCTGGGCTAAGAGGAGAATATCCTCCTTCCTCTCTCTCAACGGTGGCAATTCAATAGTAACCACGTTGAGTCGGTAGTAAAGGTCCTCCCGAAACTGCTCATTGGCTATGGCTCTTTTTATGTCCTTATTGGTCGCTGAGATGACCCTTACATCGACCTTAACTAGCTCATTGCCGCCAACTCTGGTGAATTCCTTCTCCTCCAAGACTCGGAGCAGGTGAACCTGGATATTGGCACTCATCTCACCAATCTCATCCAGGAAGAGGGAGCCTTTGTTAGCGATTTCAAATTTCCCCCTCCGTTGAGCATGAGCCCCGGTAAAGGAGCCCTTCTCATGTCCGAATAGCTCACTCTCAAGGAGAGTCTCCGGCAAAGCAGCGCAACTGACGGCGATAAACGGCTTATCCTTACGGTAGCTCTGGGAGTGGATGGCTCGGGCGACAAGTTCCTTACCGGTACCACTCTCACCAACAATCAACACCGTAGCATTACTCTTGGCGACGACCTTAATTACCTCGATTACCTGCTGCATCTTGGGGCTCTTGGCAATGATATTCTGGAATTGGTAGCGCTCCTCTAATTTCTGGTGCAGGGAAATGTTCTCCTCGATTAGCCGTTGATGTTCCACCAGTTTCTCAATCAACAGCTCTACCTTTTCCGGGCAGAAGGGCTTCTCGATGTAGTCATAGGCGCCTTCCCTCATGGCAGTAATAGCCGTGGGGATACTGCCATAGGCAGTGATGATGACCACCTCAATGCTGGGCGATATTTCCCTGGCTCTCTTTAGTAGTTCAATCCCGTCCATCCCGGGCATTACCAAATCAACAATAGCGACGGCTGGTTTCTCCTTTTGGATAATCTCCAGAGCCTGGGGACCGTTCTCTGCGGTAAGCACTAGGTGCCCGACATCGCTGAGCCAGTCACGGAGCGACTCGCGGATAATGACTTCATCATCAACCACTAGGATTTTAGCCTTTTTCTTCATGTTCTTCATGGTGCAATGGTAGATAGATGGTAAAGGTAGTACCCTCCCCCTCCTTACTTTGCACTCCTATTCTACCTTTATGGCGCTGGATAATTCCATAGGCCACCGCCAGACCCAGACCTACCCCCTTTCCCTTTCCCTTAGTGGTGAAGAAGGGGGTGAACAGCTTGCGCATATTTTCCTGAGAAATGCCACAACCGGTATCCTGAACCTCTATCTTGAGCTGACTATCGTTAGCGACTGAGGTGCGGAGGGTTAGCATGCCGCCTTCAGACATTGCCTGGATAGCATTCATAATAAGGTTGGTGCAGACCTGTTGAAGCTGGTCAAAGTCAGCCATGGGCTCAGGCAGGGAGGGGTTAAGCTCTTTTATTATCTGGATATGCTGTAGCTTAGCTGAATGAGCCGCGAGGTCAAGGGCTCGGTTAACAACTTCGTTGAGGTTCACCTCCCTGAGGGTTGGGGGCGACTGTCGAGCGAAATCCAGGAGGTTTCGGATTAACTTGGTGCTGCGAGTGAGTTCCGGTTCCATTTTCGATAGGTAGTCAAGAGCAACCTCTTTGGAGAATTTGTCACCAGCTATCTTTTTAGCCAACAATTGGGTATAGACGAGGACGCCAGCCAGAGGATTATTAACCTCATGAGCAATAGAGGCTGCCATCTGACCCAGAGAGGTCAGTTTCTCAGCCTGGATTAGTTGCTCCTGGCTTTCTCTCAGCCGCTGGTCATATTCGCTAAGCTCCTGGTAGGCTGTGCTCAGTTCAGCGCGAGCCTTTCTTTCCCTTTCAATTCGATTAAGCTGTGTCGCTATTAACAGAGTGACAAAAGTGGCCAAGGCGACAAGGAGAAGTGGCCTGAGTAGTGGGTCGGGATAGGGGGAGAATAGCAGGGCACGTGGCAACACCACGCCGAGAAAAACGAAGGAAGCGATTAGGCTTCCCCGAACCCTGAATACCAGCGCCGCGTAGATTATAGGAATGAAAAATAATGTTCGATGCAGGTCATGGACACTAGTAAAAAAGCTGTAATTAAATGGTGGCACGCTAACCAGGGGGGTCTGGTCTATATAGTAAATGACCGTGCCAAGTGCCATTAGAGCCGTGATTATCCACAAGTGAGGGCTTCGCACACCCCTGGTGTCGCTCTGTGGCAACCATTCCGCAACTCTGGTTACTATGCTTTCTTCCCAGCGCTGCAGGGTGCTTTTTAGGGTAGGTTTGGTTGTTATAGTCTCTTCCATTAAGAACCTTACTCAACTATTTATCTTCTGGCCTTTTCCCGTGGTGCCGGGGTAGGCGGATGGTGAAGGTAGTACCCTCTCCCTCCTTACTTTGCACTTCTATCTTGCCGTGATGGCGCTGGATAATTCCATAGGCCACCGCCAGACCCAGACCTACCCCCTTTCCCTTCCCCTTAGTGGTGAAGAAGGGGGTGAACAGCTTGCGCATATTTTCCTGAGAAATGCCACAACCGGTATCCTGAACCTCTATCTTGAGCTGACTATCGTCAGCGACTGAGGTGCGGAGGGTTAGCATGCCGCCTTCAGACATTGCCTGGATAGCATTCATAATAAGGTTGGCACAGACCTGTTGAAGCTGGTCAAAGTCAGCCATGGGCTCAGGCAAGGAGGGGTTGAGCTCTTTTATTATCTGGATATGCTGTAGCTTAGCTGAATGAGCCGCGAGGTCAAGGGCTCGGTTAATGACCTCGTTGAGGTTCACCTCCCTGAGGGTTGGGGGCGACTGTCGGGCGAAATCCAGAAGGCCTCGGATTAACCTGGTGCTGCGAGTGAGTTCCGGTTCCATTTTCGATAGGTAGTCAAGAGCAACCTCTTTGGGTAATTTGTCGCCGGCTAGCTTTTTGGTCAACAATTGGATATAAACGAGGACGCCAGCCAGAGGATTATTAACCTCATGAGCAATAGAGGCTGCCATCTGACCCAGAGAGGTCAGTTTCTCAGCTTGGATTAACTCTTCTTGAGTAGTCCTCAACTTCTCAAGCACGTACGGCCAGCACATTTCAGTCTCAGCTAGACCCTGACAGACAGCGACTGCCAGCTCTCGGCAACCGCTATAGCCACAAGCACCACAATTCATTCGGTAGTGGGGGTCCACCCTGCCAATTTTCTTTAAAACCCGTTGAACATCTTCCTCATTGGGCGTCGGCAGGCCGACACCTCGGTGGGTAAATTTGCGGTTGAGGTCAATGCTAGCATACTCCTTTATGTCCCTCTCGGTCTGAGTCGGGTCTGACTGGCTTAGAGTATAATTGCTGATTATTTCCCTTCGTTTAAAAATGCTTAGGTCATTATCAATGACCGGCCCGTCAATACAGCCTTCACAGAAACATAGGCTGATGAACCTGGCAGTGATATTGCCTTCGGCAAACTCCCGAACGATATTCAGCGTATAGTCCCGGCCACAGGCATTGATAATTTCATTGGCTATGATGTCATCGGAAAGTCCGGCTATCTTGAGCAGTCCCCCGGTTATGGCGAACAGGCGACCCAGGTTGGGCTTAGGCCCCGAGAATTGACCTTCTTCCTCAGTTTCGGGATTGATACCTTTAGCGGCGAACATCTCCTTCATCTCAGCAAAGGTCAGGACGGCGTCCACCACCCCGGCAACATTCTCATCCTTAGCCTCAGCTTTCTTAGCCACGCAAGGACCAATGAAGACCACCTTAGCCTGCGGATTATACTGCCGTTTAATCACTCTACCCATAGCTATCATGGGGGAAGCAGTGGGTGCCAGATTATCGATGAGCTGGGGATAGTGCTTCTCAATGTAGGACACTACTGCGGGACAGGTAGATGAGAGGATAGGTTTATCACTGTTTTCCTTTATAAGGCGGGCATATTCACGGCAGACGAGCTCGGCACCGAAGGAATCCTCCATCACCTCACTAAACCCCAGTTTTTTCAGGGCGGTTACCAACCGCCTCGGGCGAACTTCGGGAAAGGCGGCGGGAAATGGAGATGAAAGCATAGCAATTACCGGTTCCTCCCCTCCCAGTAGTTGCCAAACTATTCCTGTGTCGCTCTCTGCTAGCTTTGCTTTTGCCATGCAGATCTGGACGCAGATGCCGCAGGCGATACAGCGTTCCTTTATCACTTCAGCCAAGCCCTCTCTTACCCTGATTGCCTTAGCTGGGCAGTTACGTATGCAGGTATAGCATCCTTTGCACTTTTCTCGCTCGGTGTAAACAACACTCATCTTGTCTGCCTCCTCTGGATAGGATGCCGTTTTCCGTGGGCTGCAGGAAACTTAAGTTCCTTCCTCAAGTTGGCTACCGAGCGCCGGGAGATGGCCACGCCAAATTTCTCCCAGAGCTTGGTCCGTATTGCCTCGTCTGAGGAAAGTCCATTATCGGTTTCAAGGAGCTGCCTGAGCAGTTCCTTCCTGAACCTCTTTGGCCTGGGGAAGAAGTATTTTAGAGGGACTTCTCTACCCCAGGGGGTGTCTATACTTTTGCTTCTTATAGCACGACTGACTGAGCTCGGAGCCAGTCCAATTTTTTCGGCTAGCTCCTTTTGACTGAAGGATAAAAGAGACTTCAAATCACCAGACTCTAGGTAGAGTGCCTGCTTGTCAATAATATTTTGCAGTATCTGAGTTAGTGTATCCTTACGGCTATTGATTAGTTCCAGCCTCTTGAATAACTGTCTGGCTTCCTTGATTTCAGTTTCGGTGAACGCACCTGCCGTTCTTAACTCCTCAAATCTTTCATAATTAATCGCATACCGACCTCGGGCGAAAGAAGCTGAAAAATAGCCGATAATAAAACCCTTCTCATCCTTCTCCACCGAGGCAACCTTGGAATAGTGAATGTCGCCTGAGGTGACATTAGAGGGATGATAAAACTCACTCATAATAGAGAATTCATCAATAAGGTTGTTTATCGTCTGAACCTCGGCGACCTCCAGGTCGCACTCTCTGGCGATTTGTTCCAGGGTCATCGCTGGTTCGGAGAACAGGAAATACTGTTTGAATTTCTCCAGCCCTAGTTTCTGTATTTGACGGACGATATACTCTTTGTTCAGCAGAAGAGATTCAACATCCACAGAGCCTGTATCGGCTGCTATCTCTTCTTTGAGTTGATAAAAACCAGAGGAAATATCAGTTCTGGGAAATCTCTGATGGCAGATTAGCTTTTCTCTCTGGTATAGCCTTCGGAAAAGGGGACCCTGCTCCATCTCGGTGATTAGCCTGTTAAACTCATCCTCAGGCATCTCCAGCAGGTTAGCCTGTTCCATCCGGAGGATTTGTGTTAGCTCCTGCCGCATCTGCAAGGACTGGATTTGTTCCATGGTTAACCCGACTTCCTTTGGTTTAAAGCTTATACCAGCATCCCCTCGATTTCAGCCATAATCTGCTCAGTGGTAAACTGCTTAATGGTAATGGCATCAATAGGGCAGGCAGCACTACATACACCGCATCGCTTACACTTAATGTCATCTATAACTGATACCAGCCCGTTACTAGATTTTACCAGTTTGGCGGCATCATAGCTACATACCGCGACACAAATTCCACACCCACTACATATATCTTGGTTGACTTCAATTGGTGGTATCTCAGGCTGAAGTTCCAGGGCGACACAGGCTTTACAGCTTTTACATGGGCCACAGCACAGACACCTTCTGGCCTCTTTCACCGCCTCTTCCAGGGTGAAACCTTTTTCAAACAGTTCAAAGTTTAACCGCTCTTCCAGCAGTACCCATTCCGACTCAGGCTGAGGCTTGTAATCCATAAGCTTGGGAATGGCAGCATCTTCATACTCCTTTTCTCTGCCTGCTTGCAGGTCCTCACCCCTCAGGTAGCGGTCTATAGACTCGGCGGCTATCATTCCGTCTCTCATTGCGTTTGCGGCGAGACCTATCCGCCTGACATCGCCGCCAACGAAAACTCCTTCTTGGCGATTGCTCATAAGAGTAAGCCGGTCAATATCAGTCCTGCCTCTCTCATCCAGCAAGCCCTCCTGCTGGAAAAATGTCCGCTCCGAACCCTGCCCTATGGTGATAAGCAGTACATCACCCTCAAGATATATGACATCATTTCGGTCAAACCTGGGATTGAATCCGCTTTCATCAAAGACCGATGTGCATCGGGGACATTTTATTTTGTTGAATTTTCCATCCTCTCCGATTATCTCTTCTACACCTCGGCAATAGTCTATTTTTATGCCTTCTTCTTTAGCACCTTCTATCTCTTCTACATCGGCTGGAATCCCGTCCTTGGCTAATTTATTTTCACATTCCAGGCAGACAAGGGAAACTTCGGCACCGAGCCGCCGGGCGGTTCTGGCCACATCAAAGGCCACATTGCCCCCGCCCACTACAATTACCCTCTTACCCTCAAAGAGCCGGCGAAGGAGCTGATGAGAAACCCTACCTTGGTTCACATCAATGAGGAGATATAACCCGAAGGCAACCCCGTCCAGATCGGCTCCGGCTACTGGTTTCCCATCAAAGGTGAGCGGCCGGGGAGAAGGGGTGCCGGTAGCAATGAATATAGCTCGGTAGCCTTCATTCTTGAGGTCATCCAACGTTTTTTCACCGTTGCCCATTTTCACTCCGAATTCAACATCAGTATGGGCAATCCTTACCAGACTATTTAAAGTAGTATCCACAATGTCTCTGGGAAGACGATATTGAGGGATGTATCTCAAAGCTCCCCCTAACTGGGGACTCCTTTCCAGGATAGTCGCTTGATAGCCGTTTTTACTCAGCATGTAAGCACACATCAACCCCGCCGGTCCCCCACCAATCACAGCCACCTTTTCCTGGGTAGGTTGGGGAAATGGGGGCTTGGTTTCCAGATATGGAAGGTAAAAATCGGTGAGGAATCGTTTGAGCATCTTTCGTCTTATGGCTCCGGTCTCGTCTTTGTAATTGCACTCCTTCTCACAGAGCCCGCAAATATAGCTGCATACCGTGAATAGAGGGTTCTTCTCATAAATTTCATCACCTATCTTTATTATCTGGCTGGAAGCCTCCTCGGCATCCAGAGGAAGCAGCGCAATCATAGCATTAGTGCGCTGAATGTCCTCTCCAATAGGACAGGCTATCTGACAAGGAGGCAAGCATATTTTCCCCGTAGCCTCATCAATCACTTCCTCAACCCGTGTCCGTTCTTCTGCCTCCGTTACCTCCTCTGCTACAGGCGGTTCGGCTATAGCTGTCTCAGGGGCGGCCTTTGGTCTTATCTCTACCTGCACCGGTCCCAGAGTTTCCCGGATTAATTTCTCCAGGTCATCAAGGTCGAAGGGTTTGGGTAGATAATCGATAGCCCCCTCCTTCATTGCCTCTACCGCTGTCGGCACTGAAGGATAAGCGGTGATAATGATTCCCTTGAGCTGCGGTCTTTTCGCTCTAGCCTCTCGTAATACCTCAATCCCGTCCTTTCCCGGCAACCTCAGGTCAAGGACGACAACACCAAAGTCCCGCTCGGCGATAGCTTCTAACGCTTCCTCTCCCTCCCCGGCAGTCTCCACCTGATAACCGCCGTCAGTCAGCCAGTCTTGGAGAGACTCTCTCATAACAGCTTCGTCATCTACTATCAATATCGGTTTCATCTTTTTACCTCCTTGGGCAAGATTTTATCCAGACCGGCAAATTGTTTTATAGTAAGCCTTTGTTGCCATTTCCTCCTGATTGAAGGGAATAGCCACTAAACGGACAGATACCCGGGATGAAGTTACCAACTTATCAGTTACCATATCAGTAACTACCGGGGTCATTGGCTTCATCTTGCCGGTGTCCCTCTCACTGGAAGTAGTCATGTCTTTCACCTCAATGGCGAAGACGATAATGTGTTAAGGCAAGGCTGTTCCCGGGCAGGTGGCAATTCTGAGAATGCCCGGAGCTGCGGTTGCAATTAGGTAGAACTTCTAAACCAGCCTTTAATCTCAATATTTGACCCCCACCTCTCCCCCTCTATAGTAATTGTAGCAACAAAGCGTGTTGTGTGCAACTTGTTGCCAGCTGGAGTTACCGGTATGTCTGTAGATAAAAAACATGATTGCCTACTGGCTATCAGAAAAGTAGAGGACAAGATTAGAAATGATACTAAAAAATGATAAAATATTGACAAAGTAGCAAAAGTGGTATAATAATAACTACTATAGTCAAATTTAAACGGCTAGAAAGGCACAAAGAGACTTCAGCTTAGCCTTTTGCCTTTCCCACAGTACGTAACTTTTTCGCGGAAGGAGGCAGAGCCATAACTAGGTAGGACTAAAGTCATGCCTAGTGGGGGTACTAAAAGGGCATTTACTCAGCGGACTGAATATATTAGGGTATACCTGAATAATGTTGGAGGGCTCTGGGTATGCCGGTAAGAGTAAATGGTCAAACCTATTATAGAACTGCCGATGTTTACCGGATAATCGGAGTGAGTAGAACTACTTTCTTTCGCTGGCTCAAGGAAGGCGTCCTCCAAGAAGCTAGACACCGGGATAGGAGAGGATGGAGGCTATTCACTCAAGATGAAGTAAATAGGTTTGAGATAGAGGCCAACCGGGTCATTGAAAGTAACTAATCGGTGTTATCTTATCCTCAAGCTGATAAGGCAAGTTATTGACAAACGGCGATTTTGGGCTACAAGATAGCTAAGTGGCATTATAATCTGATTTCAGGATGTGGGAAATGGAAAACAGTGGCAAAACTAAGAAACAACTAATATGTGAACTGGAGGAAATCCGCCGACGCGTTGTTGAATTTGAAGGCTCAGCGACCACAGACAAACGGACGAAGGAAGACGAGAAGTATATGCGTGACCTGGCATTTTTGTCCAGGACATCAATAGGTTTTCTTGAGCTTTCGCCTGAAGAGGATATCTACGAATTCATAGGAAGACAGTTAAGGGAGCTTGTTGGCAACTCTATTATCTTGGTGAATTCGTTCGAGGGGGCGACTGATAATGTCTGCGTACGCGCGGTCTTGGGGGTAGGCGGAAAGATGGGGAGTGCTGTTAGGATCTTGGGAAAGCACCCGGTTGGGATGTCTCTCATGATAGACGACGAAGCGAGGCTCGGCCTCGGTAGTGGTAAGCTAGAGAAGGTCCCCGGAGGCTTGTACGAATTTTCCTTTAGGAGAATACCAAGGACCGTCTGCCGTGCGATTGAAAAACTGCTCGATTTGGGCGACATATATGCTATGGGTTTTGTCTGGAAAGGAGAACTGTTTGGCAGTGCCAGTATCCTTACCCGCAAGGGAACCCAGTTGGGAGAAGAAAGCCTTATAGAGACATTTATAAAGCTGGCATCGGTAGCGTTGCAACGCCGGCAGGTGGAACAGGCGCTGCAAAAGGCTCACGACGAATTAGAAATACGGGTTGAGGAACGGACTAGCCAGCTTGCAAAAATCAACGAACAGTTGCGTGCTGAAATCACCGAGCGCAAGCAGGCGGAGGAGGCGCTGCGGGAGAGTGAGGAGAAATACCGAACCTTCTTCAGAACATCGAGGGATTGCGTTTTCATTACTTCCAAAGATGGTAGATGGATAGACTTCAATGATGCTACTGTGGAGCTTCTTGGCTATGAAAATAGCAACGAATTAAGAAAGGTTAGAATACTAGAACTATATGAAAAACCGGAGGAAAGGGAAAGGATTACCCAAGCAATTGAGCAACAAGGCTTTGCTAAAGGTTTAGCTGTCGATTTCCGGAAGAAAGATGGCAGTATCATCAACATTCTTATCACAGCGGTTGTAGACAAGGATGAAAGCGGGAACGTAATAGGTTATCAGGGAACATTTACCGACATCACCGAGCGCAAGCAGATAGAGGAAGAATTAAGGAAGAGTAGGGCACAACTGCAGACACTGCTTGACAGTTCGCCAGACGTGATACGACAGGTGGACAGAAACTTGAAGATTGTCTGGGCAAACAAAGCTGCCCTTACCCGCAGTCCTGATGCAGTAGGGCAGCCCTGCTATAAAGCCTATGCGTTGAGGGATGAACCCTGCGAAGGTTGCCCTACTATAAAGGCTATGAAGACCGGGCAAATTGAAACGGATGTTGTTTATCGACCTGTCGCGGCAGGCACTCAGGGTGAAAGCTATTGGGAGGCTATTGGAGCCCCGCTAAAGGAGAGCGACGGTACGATTATCGGCGCTATTCAGGTACTGAGGAATGTTACCGAGCGCAAGCAGGCGGAGGAGGCGCTGAGAAGGACTGAACAGGAAAAAACCGCCATTCTCGATAGCATGAGCGAGCTAGTGGTATTTCAGGATATGGAGCATCGGCTGATATGGGCGAATAGAGCTGCGGGTGAATCGGTAGACACGCCGCCTGCACAATTGGTGGGGCGCTATTGCTATGAGGTCTGGCATCAGCGTAGTGAGCCTTGCGTAGGGTGCCCCATTGCCAAGGCCATTGAAACCGACCAACCCCAGCAAGGGGAACTGACTACCCCCGACGGGAGAATGTGGTCTGTACGAGGTTATCCGGTTCGAGATGTAAACGGCGATATTATAGGCATTGTGGAGAGCGTGCTGGATATCACCGAGCGCAAGCAGGCTGAGGAGCACGCGCAGTTCCTTGCCAATGTGCTAGAGAGTTCTTCACAGCCGTTCGCTGTAGGTTACTCTGATGGACGGCTAAGGACTTTCAATACTGCTTACTGTGAACTGCTAGGCTACAGTAGGGGGGAGCTGCATGAACTTAAGTGGGATGTGGAACTCACGCCTCCTGAGTGGCGCGAGGTCGTGGCCAAGGCGGCGGAGGAAATAATTCGTACCCGACAACCACAGCGCTTTGAGAAAGAATACATCCGCAAGGACGGTTCCCTGGTTCCGGTGGAAGTTTTCACAACCCCGATTTTCGATAGCAAAGGAGATTTAGAATACTTCTTTTCATTCTTTACCGACATCACCGAACGCAGGCAGGCGGAGGAGGCACTACGGGAGAGCGAGCAGAGATACAGAACCACATTTGAACATACCGGGACTGCTATGGCAATTATTGAAGAGGACACTACAATCTCTCTAGCTAACCATCGATTCGAGTTATTGAGCGGGTATTCCAGAGAGGAAATCGAAGGTAAAAAGAGATGGACGGAATTTGTTCACCAAGAAGACCTGGAACGGATGAAACAGTATCATGTCAAGAGGAGGGAACCAGGGGGAGAAGCGGTACCTACCCATTATGAGTTTCGTTTCCTTGATAAGGAAGGAAATATAAAAGACATATTTCTGATAGTAGAGGTTATTCCAAGAACAAAAAAGAGCATTACCTCATTAATGGACATCACCGAACGCAAGCGGGCGGAGGAGACGTTACGGGGGAGCGAGGAAAAGTATAGAAGCCTGGTTAGCAACGTTAAATTGGGGGTATTTAGAAACACACCAGAACCCGTCGGCAGGTTCCTGGAAGTAAATCCGGCTATGGAAAAGATTACCGGCTACCGCCGGAAAGAGTTGCTGCAGATGAATGTTTCTGACCTGTATGTGCATCCAGAGGAAAGAGAACGAGTTCTTGAGGAAATAGCTTCGGGTAAAGGGAAGGTAGCCAAGGAGCTACGCTTCAGGAAAAAGGATGGAACTGAAATAGTGGTACTGAGTACAAAAGTTGTGGTGAGAGACGATGCCGGCAAGATTCTATACTTTGATGGAATTCTGGAGGACATCACCGAGCGCAAGCAGGCGGAGGCGCGAATCGTACATCTTACCAATATGCTCAGGGCGCTCAGGAGTATCAATCAGCTTATTGCTCATGAGAAGGATAAAGGGCGCCTGATTCAGCAGAGCTGTAACATCCTGGTTGAGGCTCGCGGCTACTCAATTGCCTGGATGCTGCTCCTGGATGAAGATGGAAACTACATCTCAGCGGCGGGTTCTGGCGCTGAAAAAAGTTTCCCAATTCTCCTTGAGCAGATGAAGCGAGGTGAATACCCGCCGTGTGTCCGTGAAGTACTGGCGCAAGAGCCGCCTTTTACCGCCTGCGATGATGTTAAGAGACAACATATAGAGTGTGTGCTGGCTGACTGCTTTATGGGCGGCGGGGTTGGCTTTGTGAATCAGTTGGAGTACGAAGGTAGAGTCTACGGGATAGTATGCGTTTCTGTTTCACCCGAGATGGCTCAGGATGAGGAAGAGCACGAGTTGTTCCGGGAACTAGCCACTGATGTCGCCTACGCTCTGGCTAGTGCTGAAGGGGAGGAGGAGTTAAAGCGGGTGGAGGAGAAATTACGGGAGGCAGAAGCCTTCAAGGAGCTTGACCGGCTGCGGTCTGAGCTAGTGGCTAACATTTCTCATGAACTGCGCACCCCGCTGGCTTCCATCAAGGGCTTTGCTACCACACTGCTTCAGCCTGATGTCAAGTGGAGTGAGGAGGAACAGAGGGACTTCCTTCAGTCTATTGACCAGGAGACTGACCGGCTCACCAGCTTAATCAGTGACCTGCTGGATATGTCACGCCTTGATGTTGGGGCATTGAAGTTAGAGAAAGGTGACTACCGGATTTCTGAGATACTGGACTCAGTTAGCGATAGGCTGGCTAGCCTCACCGAGCACCATCAACTAGAGGTGATAGTCCCGGCAGAGTTACCTGCCGTATTTGTTGACGAAATGCGCATCGGGCAGGTCATAACCAACATGGTGGAAAATGCAACCAAGTTCTCCAGCAAGGACAGCCCAATCACAATTGAGGCGCAGCTTGCCGGGGACCAGATTATTATTAGTGTTACCGACAGGGGTCAGGGCATCCCTCCTGAGCTTCTGGACAGGGTGTTTGACCGCTTCTATCAGACTGAGAGTGTTGTTACCGGTCGGAAAAGCGGGACTGGCTTGGGGCTATCCATCTGTCAGGGCATCATGAAGGCTCACGGTGGGAGAATCTGGGTGGAGAGCAAGCTGGGGGAGGGCTCAAAGTTTAGCTTAAACTTGCCGGTGAGCCAAAGTGAGGGGCAGGATGGCTAAGATTCTGGTTATTGATGACGAGCTGAACCTCCAGAAGCTGGTGAAGGCTAACCTAACCGCCAGAGGATACCAGGTGGCTGTCGCCGCTGACGGTGAGAAGGGATTAGCGCTGGCACAGCTCGAACGCCCCGATTTAATTTTCCTTGACCTGATGCTGCCGGGTAGGTCAGGCTGGGATGTTCTCATGGTTCTCAAGACTACCCCAAAGTTTCGGAAAATACCGGTGATTATCATGACTGCCGTGGTGCCGGAGGGTGGGGAGTACAAAATTCGCAGTATGAGAGCTGCTGGCTATCTGGTTAAGCCTTTCGGCGTTGATGAATTGTTGCGTCAGGTTGAGCAAGTCCTGGGGAAGTAGGGTAAAGTGCGCCGCCCTCGTATTCTCATTGTTGATGACGACCCGGTAATAAGAAAATTCGTCCGCGCTAACCTGGAAGCCAGGGATTACCAGACCCTTATGGCGGTGGATGGTGCTGAAGCCCTCGAGATTATTGAAAGAGAACTGCCTGACCTCTTGATTCTGGATATAATGATGCCCGGGATAGACGGCTTTGAGGTCTGCCGCCGACTCCGTGAGTGGTCGCAAATCCCGATTATCATGCTCAGTGCCCGGGGTGATGTAGCCGACAAGGTAGAATGCCTGAACCTCGGTGCCGATGACTATCTCACCAAGCCATTTGGGGTGGAGGAGCTGATAGCTCGGGTCAGGGCGGTGTTTCGCCGCACCGAGGCGGCTCATGCTATACCGGCTCGACCTTCCTTTACCTGCGATAACATCGAGATTAACTTTTCTCAAAGACGGATAACTGTTGCCAGCCGTGAGGTCAGATTGACACCTACCGAATATAATCTCCTCCAGGAACTGGTACTTAACGCGAATAAGGTTCTTACCCATAGCATGCTGCTAGGCAAGCTCTGGGGACCAGAGTACGGAGTGGAAAAGGAGTATCTTCGTGTTTTCATAGGTCGTCTGCGGAAGGAACTGGAACCCGACCCAGAAAGTCCAAAGTATATCATCACTATTCCTGGCGTGGGCTATCAGTTTAAAGCTGTGGCAAAACGCGAATAGCTCATAGCAAGTAAAGCCATCAGTGGGGCACTCTTTTTCGGGTGCCTTTTTTATTGCCCCAAAAATGTTTACGGAATGTTTATAACTCCCCACGGATTTTTATGCTTTGTTTCTCATCTTGGCTGTATGCTGAAAGCAGGAGAAAAGCAGAGGTCTAGCAATGAGAAACAAGCAATTCATAATAATCTTCACCCTCTTGGTCCTGGTTGTTTCTGGACTATTCCTGAACAATCATTCACCGGTATACGCTGATTCAGGAGCTACCGGGGAAGTTGTGGTTGCGAAACCAATTGAACCGCGCGAATTTACCTCGCTTGAGGAACTTAAGTCCTGGCTGGCTGAGGATGACACTAATGAGTGCATTCACCTGGTGGCGGGAGAGGACGGCGTCTGCCCGCTGGATGTTAAGTACGATTGTGATGATTATGCTCTTCAATTGCAGCGCCAAGCCGCCAGAAGCGGGTTCCTAATGTCGGTCGCCATAATTGAGGAGCGAGGCAAGCCACACATGATAAATCTGGCTTGTATCGGCAATGACATTTGCTACATTGAGCCCCAGACAGATGAAGTTTGGTTTTACTGCCACAGGGATTGAGGTTGGAGAGAAGGGGTGTAGGCGGAGAGGAAATGAAAAAGGAGAAAGGGAGGAACAGGAAAGAGAACATCCTGATAGTTAACGATGGTGAGAACACCGGTAGAAGCTTGCCGCTCATATTGGGACGGAAGGGCTATGAGAGGCAGCACCTTGTAATCGAGAACGGCAGGCAGTACCAGAAGGCTCAGCGAGAACTGGCTGAGCGCAAGCGGGCAGAGCGGGAACTTCAGGAAAAGAATGCACAACTGATGGCGCAACAGCGAGAACTTATGGAGAAAATCAGGGAGCTGGCAGCAGATAGCCGGGCTAAGTCCGAGTTTCTAGCCAGTATGTCTCACGAGCTACGTACCCCGCTTAACGCCATTATTGGCTTTTCTAAGCTGATGCTGGATGGCGTCCCCGGTGACATCAATGACGGACAGAGGCGGTGTCTCAGCGGCATCTTGGGTAGTGGTCAGCACCTGCTGAACCTGATTAACAAGGTCATTGACCTGACTAAGGGAGAAGCGGGGAAGACGGAACTCAAACTGGAGAATCTGAATCTGACTGATGTTATCGACGAGGTGATACAAACCGTGAGACCTATGCTGGATGATAACGGGCTGCGAAAGGTTTCTACATAACTAATTCCCTCTATTGCCGGGGGCTTCCCAATAAAGTCATTTCAGCTTCCCCGACAGATTGGAAGGGGGGAGTGTGCGTTGTCGCCCCAATTGGCTTAGAGCCTTACCAAAAGGTCTTTCCAAGCGTTGGGGTAAATTGTCAGTTCTTGTGTCCTGAATCTATAAATCGAAAATCTTTCCGGGATTAAGGATATTGTTGGGGTCAAAAGCCTGCTTTACGGCTTTCATAATGCTTAAGTTTGCGTTGTCCATCTGTATCGGGAGATATGCCTTCTTATCAAAACCGATGCCGTGCTCTCCTGATATTGCCCCTCCGAAGGAGACCCCAGCCCGGTATATGTCACTCATTAGGTGAGGAAGCCTTCTGTCCCATTCCTCCCTACTCATATTGACGCAAATAGGGTGCAAATGTACGTTACCATCACCGGCATGTCCATACCCCACAACAGGCACCTGGTATTCTCCCGATATCTCTTTTACCCTTCTGATGAATCTGGCTATCTCACTACGAGGGACAACTACATCGGCTATTTGCATCGGAGCAAACCTGCTTAGGGCGGAGTAGAACTTTTCCCTGGCGTCAAGAAGTTTTCTCTTTGCCCGCTCGCTGCCGGGTATCATGGCCTCAGTGGCTCCGTGCTGTTTGCAGATTTCGTCAACTTTGGCAAAGTACTCGTAGATTTCGTCTTCTGATTCTCCCTCCATTATTATCATGAGAAACGCCTCGTAGTCGTGATATGGTAGTTCTTTGCCTAAATGTTTCTCAACTATCTCAATGATACTTCTTTCCATAAATTCGATGCCTATTGGGGTCATTTTGAGCCTGAGAATTTCAGGCACCGCATCAATAGCGTTCTGTAGATTCACAAAGGGAATGAAGAGCACCTCTCTTTTTGTTGGCTTGGTGGTAAGCTTCAGTATGACTTTGGTTATCACGGCTAATGTTCCTTCTGAGCCAGCGATAAGCTGAGTCAAATCATAGCCCGTGGAGCACTTCACAAATTCCCCGCCGGTTTTTATAATATCACCATTTGGGAGTACTGCTTCTAGTCCCAGAACATGGTGTCTGGTTACCCCATATTTAACCGCATTCATTCCTCCGGCATTTGTGGCCACATTGCCCCCAATAGTGGCAGTCCCTTCGCCCGGGTAAACAGGATAGTAGAGCCCTTGTTCCTCTACCTGATTACGGAGGTCAGATAATATAACGCCAGGTTCCACGATAGCCACGAAATTGTCCCCGTCTATCTCCAGAATCCGGTTCATTCTCTCCAGCGTGAGTACAATGCCGCCGTAGATAGGTATACAGCCACCACTCAGCCCAGTCCCGGCACCTCTCGGGGTAACCGGAATTCTTTTCTCGTTGGCAAAAGCCAGTAATTTGGCTATTGTCTTGGCGTCTTTGGGCTTTACTACGACCTGCGGAACATGAGGTTTGGTAATCGGCATTTCATCGTAAGAATACCCCTCCATTTCGCCTTTGTCCGTGGAAATATTACCCTTACCCACAATTGTCGTTAATTCTTCAACAGTTTGACGGGTTACTTTTCCATATTTACGCTTCATCTCTGTCTCCACACCATATTTTAGAATCGAATGCGAGTTACGTGTGTGGTATCCATGAAGGAAAATCAATCTGCCCCGCAGGACGTTTGGATACTGTCCCGTTCGGTGCGGGTATGGGGATTAGTATCAAGCTTGGTCTACGACAGCCAACAACCACCGTGACTTATGTTTACTGGTCGGGGTGGCCGGATTTGAACCGGCGACCACCTGAACCCCATGTAGCCCGTGTAAAAGGCGGAGGCCGCTTGCCTCCTTTTACTAAATAATCATATCTTATTATCGTTCTATTATCAATCCAATCTATTACTGCATCAGTCAACGTCCGCTACTTTATTTGCAAAAACCATTGTCCTTGTTCTTTGTGGAACAATTAAAACTGGCCACCAGAAGGGCGAACCTCTCCATCCTTTTTCCGCAGAGCCATTTTGTCTGATTAGAATTAACGCTGGAATATCAATTGCAATCTTTCTAGCTGGATTTGTATCAGTTGACCCTGTATCTACATCATCAGTGAAACTCCCGTCCTTCTTCTTAATGCTAATGTCCCTTCCAGTCCTTACCAAGCACCAAACCTTACCTTGTGTTTCTTTATTTTCGGTGTTCTTTGATAAGAACTCCATACACGATTTGAATGCCTCCCACTCCCAATCTAGTTCAAACACCAGTGTTTCGGCTATTATATCTATGATTGAGTTTGCAGTAGAAAATTCAATTAGGAAAGCTTTTCCTTTCTCATCAGGCATCTGACCAAAAATAACTTTATCTAACTCCTCTATTCTACCCCTGATATTTTTTATGTAATCCGTTTGGAATCCTATGGGTAACATCCTCATACCCGGTCTCAACGTGGTCGTTGACGAAATAGAAATTTTGTTAGGACTGCAAGGAAGGATTCTATTAGACGAATCTTTGCGAATAAATACCACTCCGGCGTGTGCACCTTTTTCAAAAGCTTCCCTCAATGCGTTATCAAATCCATTTATTCTTTCAAGAACTGAATATATCTCTAACGCAGTGTAAAAACGAGTTACTGCTAGGTCTTCCCTCGGTCTATTTCCGAATATCCGCGAGTGCTGCAATACCGTGTCTTGCTGGAACTTTCTAGGTCTTCTACCGTAGTAGAACCCAATGAAATTCCTTATTGTCACTCCTCTATCCAGAATTTGCCCTCCAATGAAGACATTAAGAGGTGCGCTTAGTTCCAGTTCTCCATTATCATCAAGCAATTGCTCGACTGCTGCATCTGAATTGACCTTTCTTATAAAGAAGTAGTCAAGTTTCAAGGCTGTCAATACTTCCTGAAATACTTCATCGTATTCTGGTGGAGTATTCATAATGCTTATAGACTTTGAAAGGTCATCATATGATTCACGTACAAGTTCTGACAACCTTGGCAAGTTGTGATTCGCGCAATATATAAGCGATTCATTCAGTTTCGCAACGACTTCCACTTGCCAATCATGAGCCTCTTTCCCCTGCTCAGTATGAACCACAAAACTGTAATGCTCTTCTCTTTTCCGCAACTTCCTTTGCTGTATTCTTCTTACGCAAGCACCTACTATGAAGTTTAGGATTCCCCTTCTAAGAACCTGTACCCTCCTGTGTGTCAGGCAATCCTCAATTTTGAACACCTTTCTATTTTCTCTTCTTAACGCATCTAATTCATCAAGGGGGACTTCTTCATAGACACAGTGCGCAATAGAGCCCTCTTCTTTACTCTCTTCAAAAAAGAAATCTCCGCCAACGTACCCTTCGTAGATAGGTAGAAGCACGGTAAACACTGGACGTTGAGGTTCAAAAACGAACTGTCCCTCTCCCCTTGGTACTGTTGTGTCCTCTGGCTGGAGATATAAAGCATAAGGCGTTGCAGTAACCTCTAAGAAGTCAGATTTTTTTACTTTTTTTCTCAACTCATCAATTTGCGAAGCTATTCTTCTCAGCTCAACGTCCCCCTCTGCTTTTTTTGTAAATCCAAGGCTCGCAAAATCTGCTTCATCGTCAATTATCAATATTTTCCTATTACCTAAATCTGGATACGTTTGGACAATCATTCTTATTACTCTGTCTAAGTTGTTTGTTTGTTTCTTCACAATCATTATCAATTTCTGTCTAAGAATGAAACCAGGCAAACGTTCCGGAATATTCAACATGATGTCATAAAGCTTGACCATGTTGTCATCAACGAAATTGCGAAAATCCTTTTTTAGTCTTGCGAAGGTTTGACGAGCCAGTGCTTTCGTTCCTTTCGTTAGAATAATTGCCATGTCATAATCATTATCGAATGCCAAAGCAATTATCCCCATGAAAGCTCTTGTCTTGCCACCTTGTATCTTACCGAGAAGCATCCCCGGTTTGTTCATATTTGTTTCATTTTCCAAGAACTTCTGGATGGTTTCCTCCATTTTATTCTGAAGGTCCTCAGAATCTCCCCTTGTTTTCACCAGAGCATCGTAAAAATTCCCTTTAACTAGCATTTATTGCCCCCGTTAATGTTTACCTAGACCCTCGTGTTATTCTCAATATTTTATGGTAAATATATACTCGAACAATACTAAAGTCAATAATATTTTATGTCCATTACTAATAAGGGGGAGCTATACAACCCCCCCGTTCTAATTGTTATCTATGGTCGGGGTGGCCGGATTTGAACCGGCGACCACCTGAACCCCATTCAGGTGCGCTACCTGGCTGCGCTACACCCCGATGCAGTTTTAACCCTGCTCAAGCATATTAGCACAGTTTATTTTCCAGAGCAAACGGAGATTATTCCCGGCTAGTGCCGTCAACTTGTCCTTGTCTCGTCAAATATGCTAACATTGTGCTTTGGGACTGGATTGCTTAAAGGATTACGCTGTAGCTAATACGGGAAAGGGGTAATCAGCACCATGGCAACTCTGGCAATGCGTTACCTCTCTAGTGATTCGGTGCTGAGGCAAAAAGCCAAAAGGGTGCCAACCGTTGACGGTTCAATTCAGCAGCTTATTGACGATATGATTCAGACCATGCGGCAGACAAATGGCGTGGGTCTGGCAGCTCCTCAGGTTGGGGTATCTCTGCGGGTGGTGGTACTCCAGATGCCGGGTGAGGAGCCTGTTGCTATCGTCAATCCGCAGATGGTGAAGCGCAGCGGGGAGCGGGAGGTGACAGAAGGCTGCCTTAGCGTCCCCGGCTATTATGGCGAGATAAAGCGGTCAGTCTCGGTCACCGTCAAAGGCTGGGATAGGCAGGGGAAGGCGATTAGAATCAAAGCTACCGGTCTCATGGCTCAGGCTCTGGAACACGAACTCGACCATCTCAATGGTATCTTATATATCGACCATATAGAGAGCCAGGACAAGTTACACAAGATTGAACCCGACACCGGGACTGAAGCGATGTGAGTCGTAAACTGAGAATCACCACCCCGCTTAACCCCCTTCCTTCCCATCTGATAGTTAATCCGAGCTTGTGATAGGAGTTACGCATAATAATGCACTCAACCGAAGCCGTGAAAGCCCTGGTTCAGTGTGATTTCGACGGTACCATCACCGAAAAGGATGTGAGTTTCCTGTTGCTGGACGCCTTTGCCGATGGGGACTGGCGGCAACTGTTGACACAGTATAGGGAGGGCAAGATATCGGTCAACCATTTCAATACCCATGCCTTTGCCATGGTTAAGGCTGATAGGCAGACCTTGCTTAAATTTGCCGAGGGTAAGGTGAAGATACGAGCCGGAGTTCATGAGCTGATAGCCTATTGCCATAGAAATGGCTTCCGGTTTGTCATTGTAAGTAACGGGCTGAGTTTCTATATAGAGGCAGTGTTAAGAGATATCGGTGTAGAGAACATCGAGGTATTCGCTGCCCAGAATCGGTTCAGTCCTAACGGCGTTGAGGCGTGGTATATAGGACCAGAGGGCAACCAATTGGAGAGCGGTTTCAAGGAGGCGTATATCAGGTCGTTTTTGAGCCGGGGTTATCGCGTAGTATATGTGGGTAATGGTATTTCTGATGTTTCCCCGGCAAGGCAGGCTCAATATATTTTCGCTACCGGTGAGCTACTTACTTATTGTAAGGAGATGAATCTTAATTGTATTCCCTTTGCTGACCTTAATGATATAGTCAAGGACTTAAAACTCTTACCGCTGGAATAAGAATCTGGAGTCTTGAAGCGTCAAAACCCCGATAGTCAACTTCTTTCATACTCCCTCTCGCCAAATATCTTGTTACCTATTCTCACTACGTTGGCGCCTTCCTCCAGGGCAATTTTATAGGAATTGGTCATTCCCATGGAAAGATACCTCATCTCTAGGTTAGGTAAATTAAGTTTTTTAATCCGGTCAAACAGTTTTTTGGTTTCCACAAAATAAGGTCTTGAATCTTCGGGGTTTCCGAAACGGGGTCCCATGGTCATAAGCCCCGTTACTCTTACGTTGGGAAGAACCGAAATCTCTCTGACTAATTGTTCCGCATTCTCGGGTAATACACCTGATTTTTGTTTTTCCCGACCACTGTTTACCTCGATTAGTACCGGCATTATTTTGCCGATTTGAGCGCATCTTTTATCAATTTCCTGGGCTATTTCAATAGAGTCAACGGTTTCTATCATGTCAAATATCCTTACCGCTTTTTTCACCTTATTTCTTTGAAGGTATCCGATAAAATGCCATTTAGCTCTGTTGCCGACTACTTCGTAGACCCTCTCGGCTTCCTGGACATAGTTTTCACCTATAATTCTTACCCCCGATTCGACGGCTTCCAGCACCTCTTCAGGTTTTCTGGTTTTAGCCGCCGCCACCAGTTCAACCCCATCTGGTAGTTCACTTAATATCTGGCTAACATTTTGTCTAATCATTACCAAGTCACCTTTTTATCGCTCATTACCAGGTCTTATCCTTTAGCTTTGGGCTATTTTAACATTTTCTCAGGGAGGTGTTGAAATGAGAGGCAGTTAGTCCTTGAACTACGGGAGGTTAATTGCTTATAATTGAGGGGTGATGTTAGAGGTCGATTCCATCAAGTCTGGAATTATGTTCAAACGATAAGGATAACAGGAGGGAGATTTAGTGGCAACTGAGGAACAAATAAGAGAGGGTTTACAAGAGGTGCTGGTTCCCGGTGTGATGCGTAGCTTGGTGATGCTTAATATGGTTCGTGAGGTCAGGGTCTCTGACCAAAAAATCGGTATCACGCTGGCATCGACAGCACTGAGTCCAGGTGCTCAGGACCTGGTTAGGACAAAGGCAACGGAAGTTATAGAGAAGCTGTCTGATGGAAATAAAGTGGATATAGAATTTGTTGAGGTTAAGCCTGCCGAGCTAAATCAGGTTCAACATACCATCGCGGTGATGAGTGGTAAGGGGGGAGTGGGTAAGTCGCTGGTGGCTAGCCTTACTGCCGTTGCTCTCAAGCGTCAGGGCTATGAGGTTGGTATTCTGGATGCCGATATTACCGGTTCCAGTATACCCAGAATGTTTGGCATCTCGGCTAGACCTGGTGGCAGTGATACCGGAATTCTGCCGGTGCTAGCAAGGTCGGGGATAGAGATTATGTCTATGAATCTTTTTTTGCCTCAAGAGGACGAAGCTGTTATCTGGCGTGGTCCTCTCATGTCCCGAGCTATTACCCAGTTCTGGGAGGATGTAGTCTGGGGCAAGCTCGATTGCCTGGTCGTAGATTTGCCGCCGGGTACTGCCGATGTTTCCCTTACCGTGTTGCAAGCCCTTCCTGTATCCGGGGTAATCATCGTTTTCACTCCTCAGGATTTAACCGCTATGGTAGTTAGAAAAGCAATAAATATGGTGAACAAGATGGATAAGCCCGTCCTGGGTGTGATTGAAAATATGAGTTACTTATACGTGCCTGAAGTAGATAAGCGGATTGAACTCTTTGGCAAGAGTAGAGGGCAGGAGATGGCGCAAGTAGCTGGAGCCCCGCTTCTGGGGCAGCTGCCTATTGACCCCGAGCTAGCCAGGCTGTGTGATGAAGGGACTATAGAAGGCTACAATTCTGATGCCTTTATCAATCTTAGTCAGACCCTTATCCGGGCATTGCCTAAAACTGAATTAGAACAATCTAAGTAATAGGCTAGGCGGTGACAAGGAGCCGACCTGGAAAGGAGGGAAAATAGAGAATGCCTCCCATAATTTCAATTGTTGGTAAATCAAAATCAGGAAAAACAACCCTTATCGAAAACCTGATTGGGGAATTAAAATCGAGGGGCTATCGAGTAGCGACCATTAAGCATGCTCCTCAAGGTATGACCTTTAATGAGTCAGACAAGGATAGCTGGCGCCACATTCGGGCTGGGAGCGAAGCTACTGCCATCAGTTCCCGGGATAAGATGGTACTAGTCAAGCCTGTCGCCCCGGATATTACCCTGGATGAGATAGCCTGTCTCTTGGGTGAGGACTACGACATTATCCTTACCGAAGGCTTCAGGGGGGGCAATGCGCCCAAGATAGAGGTTCATCGTCGGGAGGTTGGCTTACCCTTTGGCAGCCTCAGGAAGCTTATGGCCATAGTTACCGATGAGCCCCTGGAAACCAAGACCAGGCAGTTCTCGCTGCAGGATATTAAAGGTTTAGCCGACCTTCTCGAGGAGGGCTTCATTAAGCCCCAAAGGGAACGAATCTCTCTTTATATAAACGATGCCCCGGTACCTTTGAGCGCCTTCCCCAGAGATATCATCACCAATACTCTGGTTGCCATGGTCTCTTGTCTGAAGGGGGTGGGAGAGGTCAGGAGCCTCAAGGTTTTGGTGAGGCGGGAGCCTGGGCAAGGTTTATGAAATCTATCCTCTATGGCCCGGTTCCGTCCTGGCGGTTGGGCAGGTCACTAGGCGTAGACCTTGTATCTGTCGAAGACAAGACTTGCTCCTTTGATTGTGTCTATTGCCAGTTGGGCAGGACGGTTTACCCAACGGGCGAACGACGGGAATTTGTCTCCTTGGCTCAGCTAGTCCAAGAGCTAAAAGCGGTAAGGAACATAGCGGTTGACTATGTTACCTTCTCCGGGCTAGCCGAACCGACCTTAGCCAGTAACCTTGGTCAGGCGATAGAGGTGGTCAGGTCAGTTCTGGGTTTACCGGTGGCAGTGCTCACTAACTCCTCCCTCTTGCCCAGGCAGGATGTGCGCCGCGAGCTTAGTCAAGCCGATGTGGTGATAGCAAAAGTTGATGCTCCAGATGAGGAGCTGTTCCAACGAATCAACAGACCCAAAATAGGATGCACCCTCGGTGAAATCCTCCACGCTCTCAAGCTCTTCAGGGGCGAATACGAGGGAAAACTGGCTCTCCAGATGATGTTTATTGAGGCGAACAGAGGCTGCGCGCGAGAGATGGCAAAGCTCGCCAGGGAGCTTTCGCTAGATGAGGTGCAGATTAACACCCCGCTGCGTCCCTGTGCTGTCAAGCCGTTGATGCCTGAGGAAATTGCTGCTATCCAGCGGGAGTTCTCTGGAATTAAGGGGGTGATTACCGTATATGAGGCATCAAGGCCTGAGGTTACGCCTCTGAATCTTAAGGAAACATTACGGCGCCGGCCAGAACTCTGAGGAAATCGTGGAAATGTTGCGGGTAAGAAAAGACCTCTGCTTGGAAGGCGCAATTGTAGAATTTGTGCGGCGTCAAGAGACGAACTTAGCGCTGCAGTTACCCATTTGAAGCCGAGGACAGATGACATAATTAAAAGGATTGAAGGGTTAACGCATTAGGAACCTGGGACGGAGAGGTTTGAAAAATCCACGCTTTTAGGTTATAAATATAAGGATTAAATCCTCAGAAAGACTTTGCTTTTTTCGAAGACTCGCCTTCTGGCAATTTGACTGAGAGAAGGGGTTAGGTTTGGCTAAAAAGAAGATAGAGAAACCACGTCGTGAGGTTACCAAGCGCCAGCTTTCCCGGTGGCAGCAGCAGAAGAAGAGGCAGCGCATTATCTTTGGCGTGGGTATTGTCATCATTAGTGTTGTTTTGGTGGTGGTGGGGGTGGGGTGGTATATTAATGAGTATCGACCACTGCATCAAACGGTAATCAGGGTAAATGATACCGAATTTGATATGAATTACTATATCGAGAGGCTTAAACTCTACGGGGCAGGTCAAGGTATCTTTTATTTGTATAATGTGGTTGATGACGTGGAAACGATTATTGAGCAGAGTGAATTGATAGGGCAAGCGGCGATGAAATTAGGCATCAGTGTTAGCGACAGCGAAGTTGATGAAGAACTTAAGAGACGTGACCTTCCTTTAAGTGAGGAGTACAGGGATGCCATCAGGGATGAGGTACTGGTAAAAAAACTGGGTGATGAGTATTTTGAGCACCATGTGCCCGTATTTGCTGAGCAAAGGCATATAATGGCGATGTTCCTGGATAGTGATGGCCGGGCACTTGAGGTTAGAGCCAGGCTGGAGGCTGGCGAGGACTTTGCTGAATTAGCTGGCGAGCTTTCCCTGGAGAGCTTTACCCAGACTGAAAAGGGTGACCTTGGTTGGCGACCTGAAGATGTCTTGACCGTATTGTTAGACACTTCCATACCCAGTGAATATGCCTTCGGTTCTGAAGTGGGAGTATTAAGCCAACCGCTCCATGATGAAGCCAAAATTAGGAGTGGAGGCTACTGGTTAATTAAGGTTTCGGAATGGAAGGAAGAACTGGAAGAGGCTCATGTTCATGTTATGTTACTGGGAAGTGAAGAAGAAGCCCAGCAGGTGAAGAGTAGCCTGGAGGCTGGTGAGGACTTTACTGCTCTGGCTAAGGAGCTTTCCCGACATGAAGATGCCGAAGAGAACGGGGGTGACTTAGGCTGGGTGAGTCCGGGTCTAATGATTCCAGCCTTTGACGAGTTTGTTTTTGACTCTGAGGTGGAGCCGGGAGAGGTTAGTGAGCCGATAAAGGAGGAAAGGGTGGCAATCCAAGGGGGTTATTGGTTGGTGAAGGTTTTAGACGAAGATGATAATAGGGAGATTGAGGAGGATGACCGCAGTTTGCTGAAGTTTGAGGCGTTGAACGACTGGATTTCAGCGTTGTGGGATGACCCTGATAATGAGGTTACCAGTTATCTGGATGATGAGATGAAAAGATGGGCGGCCGATAGAGCCTATGAAGAGCTATAATCAAACCGGGGGCTAAGATAATGAACGAACCGGGTATCGGAGTTGGGCTAATGGGGCTGGGGGTAGTTGGTGGGCAGGTAGCTAGGGTCTTAATGAACAAGGCTGGGGATTTAGCTGAGCAGGTTGGCTGTCCCCTCGTCCTGCGCAAGGTAAAGGTGTTGGCATCGGATTTAGCCAGACCTCAGGCACAGGAGATGGACCCACAGCTTTTTACCACTAATGACGATGAATTTTTTGCCGAGTCGGGAATAGATATAGTGGTTGAGGCGATAGGAGGTGAGAGTCCCGCCTTTCAGTATTTGTCAAGGGCGCTCTCAGGTGGTAAGCATGTAGTTACCTCTAACAAGGAGGTGATTGCCAAACACGGAGTGGAACTGCTGGCTTTAGCTCGGCAATATGATGTTGGTCTTCATTATGAAGCCGCTGTCGGTGGCGGTATCCCTCTGATTGCCCCGTTTCAGCGTGACCTGGCAGCCAATGAGATAAGGGGCATTTATGCCATAATAAACGGGACTACCAACTATATTCTTACCCGGATGGCAAGGGAGGGCATCGATTTCTCTTCGGCTCTCAGCAGAGCCCAGGAGTTAGGCTACGCCGAAGCCAATCCCGAAAATGATATAGAGGGCATAGATGCTACCTACAAGCTGGCTATTCTTGCCTCTTTAGCGTTTCATACTCAGGTCCAACCTGATGATATTTATTCTGAGGGGATTTCGCGACTTAGTAGCTGTGATTTCCAGTACGCTCGGGAGCTGGGTTTCGCTATAAAGCTGCTGGCTATTGCTAAAGAGAGTGACGGGTCAATTGAAGTGCGGGTTCACCCCGTTTTTATCCCTGAAGACTCCTTTCTGGCTAAGGTTAGCGGTGTTTATAATGCGGTTCAGGTTGAAGGTGACCTGGTAGGCACGGTGCTTTTCTTTGGTGAGGGTGCTGGTGCCTTGCCTACCAGCAGCGCCGTTATCGCTGATGTCGTGTCAGCGGCACAGGATATTGCTCTCGGCGTCGGTAATAGAACCAGGTGGAAGCTGGAGCCGGGCAAAGTCATTAAACCCATGTCTGAGATTGAGACAGGATACTATCTCAGGGTGAATGTGGCTGACCGCCCCGGTGTTTTAGCCCAGATTTCTAAGGTTTTAGGTGACCGTCAGATTAGCATCCTATCCGTTATTCAGAAGGCGGGTGACAGCGCGGCTCAGACTGCGGAGCTTGTTATTATGACCCATCCGGCCAGGGAAGAAGCTGTGCAGTTGGCTCTTGAAGAACTGAGACAACTAACCGTGGTTGAGGAAATAAGCAACTTCATCCGAGTTGAAAGCTAATGATACCTGCCGAGTTTGAATCACAGTTTCAAGAATACCTTGGTCATATTGAGGAAGCTAAGCTGAGAAAAGCCCATCATGACCAGCTGAGAAGTATTTTCATTGGCTTCATAAGTAAAGCTTTCGGTGTCAGATATGAGGAGTTTGAGCTTGAGAAAGGCGTCAAGGTGGCTAAGGTAAGGGGGTTTATAGATGCCCTCTATCAAGATATTGTCTTTGAATTCAAGCGAGACTTGGATACCGAGAGGGAGAAGGGTCTGGCAGAGCTAAAAGGTTATCTTCAATCCCTGAGAGATGAAACCTACTTCGGCGTCCTCACCGATGGATTGCTATTTGAAGTTTACATCCTAAAGGAAAACAGACTGGACAAAATAGACAGCGTCTTCTTAAAAACACTCTCACCTGAAGACGCCTTTATCTGGTTTGATGCCTTTCTTTTTTCAGAGAAAGAAATCACGCCAACATCTCAGGATATAGTCAAAAGATTTGGCGACACCAGTGCGGTATTCAATTCTTCCTTACGCAAACTTACAGCGATGTCCCTTGCTTTCCAAGATAGACCCACCTATCAAGTAAAATTCAACGAATGGGACAAACTACTCGCCAAGGTGTATGGGCACAGTGTTGCGCGCAATCAGCTTTTTCTGAGGCACACCTATCTTTCTATTCTGGCAAAGCTAATCGCTTATACGTCTCTATACAAGCAAAAACCTAAAGGACAGGAACTGAGGGGAATATTCACTGGCAAGGCTTTTGTAAATCTAACTAACCTTGCGGAGGAAGATTTTTTCTGCTGGATATTAATGCCTTCACTGGAAAGTGAAGCTTTAGAGTTTCTTCAGGGTTTGGCACAGCATCTGGCTGTCTATGACATGACTAAAGTGAATGAAGACCTGCTCAAAGAACTCTATGAGAATCTGGTAGACAGTGAGACCAAGCATGACCTTGGCGAGGTCTATACTCCTGACTGGCTCGTAGAACTGACACTGAGAGAAGCCAATTTCAAAGCTGGACAGAGTCTGCTTGACCCGGCCTGTGGCTCCGGTACTTTTCTCTTTACCGCCATACAGTTACTGAGAGAACAGGGTCTGGCTGGAGAAAAACTGGTGGATGAGGCTCTCAACAACATCGTCGGGATGGACGTTCATCCACTGGCAGTAACGATTGCCAAGGTGAACTATGTCCTTGCCCTCAGCCCTGATATCGGCAGTTATAAGAAAACAGTGGTTCTGCCTGTCTATATGGCTAACTCACTTGAGGGTATTAATCCGTCAGGGGGGCAGATGGTTGATATCTCCACTGGCGGTAAAGACTATTTCCACATTCCGACCAGTATGGCAGAACATCCTGCCTCTCTGGATAAAGTCATTGACGAGATGGGCAAGTACACCAGTGGTGATGAAGAAATGGCGCTAGAAGGCTTCTCCTCGTACATGGAAAGTCAGGGCTATAAGGACTGGGTTTATCTCTGGCGGGGTAATCTGAAACTGATGAGAAAGCTGGTAAAACAGGGGCGGGACACCATCTGGACATTTATCCTCAAAAACTACTACCGTCCGGCTTACCTGCACCGCCGTCCTTTTGACATCGTGGCGGGTAATCCACCGTGGCTTGCCTACCGTTATATCACAGAACCCGAATATCAGGCACAGGTCAAACGACTGATTTCTTCTTATGGTCTGGTTAGTAAGAAAGAGGTTAAGCTCTTTACACAGATGGAATTAGCAACGCTGTTTTTCGTTCTCTCCACTGATGCCTACCTGAAAAAGGAGGGCATCATCGCCTTTGTAATGCCTCGTAGTGTGCTTACCGGTGCAAAGCAACACAAGCGCTTTCAGGAATTCCTTCAGGGTTACCAGCTCCCGCCAACCCAATTAGAAAAAGTAATCGATGTTGAGGCAGTCTCACCGCTTTTTAATGTCCCTGCGTGTGTCTTGATTGCCAAGAAACATGCACAAGTAGACAAGGTGGCAGTGAAGCTAATGAGGGGCGAACTGCCCAGTAAAAATATTAAGTGGTCAACCGCAAAAGCTGGCCTAAAGACTGTAACAAAGCAGAAGCCCACTGAGAAAATATTTCCACCTACAACTGTACCCAGCATATACCTCAAGCAAATAAAAGAGGGCGCCACTATCGTGCCGCGCAGTCTGTGGTTTGTCCAACCCGTCGGTAGTCCCTACGGCACCAATCAAGTAAAACCAGCCTTGGAAACCCATCCTGAAGCGCAAAAAACCGCCAAGAAACCGTGGCAGAATATCCATCTGAAAGGCGAGGTTGAGGCTCAATACCTCTATGCCAGCATATTGGGCAGACAACTACTACCGTTTGGTCATACTGACTTGAGTCTGGTAGTTCTGCCAATGGAAGATAAACCGGCTGGACTCAGTATGGTCAATAAAGAGATGGCTCTAGGGAAAGGGCATTCCGGTCTGCATAATTGGTTAAGTGAGGTTGAGAAAGTTTGGGATAAATATAAGAAATCCGGGAATAAATCCTCCATTTATCAATGGCTAGATTATATTAGGAAATTAACATCCCAGCATCCCACAGGTTACCACACGGTTGTGTATAATACAGCGGGCACTAACCTTGCTTCCTGCGTGATATCCCCGAAGCTCTCAAAGACAGAATTGCCTGTCAATGGTTTTGCCGCTGACGCAGACACATACTACTACCAGACCAAAGATAACATGGAAACCCACTACTTATGCGCTTTCCTCAATGCTCCTTATGTAGATGAGGCAATTAAACCATACCAGACCAGAGGGCAATGGGGTGCACGCCATATACACCGGCGTCCCTTTGAGGTTGTATCCATCCCAAAATTTGACCCCAAAGATAAGAGTCACCAGAAACTGGCGGAAATATCAAAGGAATGCCACCAGAAAGTTACCCAACTAACATTAGAGGGTAAATCAATCGGCTTTCTGCGTGGCAAGGTCAGAAAGTCACTATCTAAGGAACTTGCCGAGATTGACAAGGTGGTAAAGAATATCCTTTCCTAACGGTTTCTCTGTCAGGATGGGTTAATAGCATTAATTAGATAGGCGAAAGGCTAATGATGAAACCAGGCGTTCTAGTTAAGTATAAAGACTTCCTTCCGGTTACGCCCAATACACCGATGTTTTCTTTGGGGGAGGGAGATACCCCCCTGGTCAGGTGTCGTGAACTGGAGAGGGAAGTTGGCTGTGGGGAGCTATATCTTAAGCTGGAGGGCTGTAACCCTACCGGTTCATTTAAAGACCGGGGCATGGTAGTGGCGGTAGCCAAGGCGTTGGAAGCCGGCAGTAAGGCTGTAATGTGTGCCTCAACCGGCAATACCAGCGCCTCAACGGCGGCTTATGCTGCTTACTCAGGGCTTGAAGCTATTGTCATCGTGCCTAAGGGCATGATTGCTCTGGGCAAGCTGGCTCAAGCTATTGTCTACGGGGCTAAAATAATTGCCGTGGATGGCAATTTTGACCAGGCTCTTAAAATAGTGCGAGGTTTGACACAGAAGCACCCGGTTACGCTGGTGAACTCGGTTAATCCTCATCGTATAGAGGGACAAAAAACGGCTGCCTTTGAGATTATTGATGTTTTAGGTGGGGCTCCAGATTACCTTTTTATTCCGGTGGGTAATGCGGGTAATATTACCGCCTACTGGAAGGGTTTTATAGAATATTATCACGCCGGCAGGGCAGGGAGTAAACCTATGATGATGGGTTTTCAGGCTGAGGGGGCTGCCCCCATTGTTCGGGGCTGTGCTATTGACAAGCCGGAGACTGTCGCCACCGCCATACGCATAGGTAATCCGGCTAGCTGGCAGGGGGCTACCGCGGCTCGTGACGAGTCTGGTGGCATTATTGATGTGGTGAGTGATGATGAAATTCTGGACGCCCAGAGGCTTATGGCTACTAAAGGGGGTGTCTTTGGCGAGCCAGCTTCAGCGGCTGCCTTAGCCGGGCTTATTAAGCTCTCTCACCGGGGGATGGACTTTTCGCCAAAGAGGGTGGTCTGTGTGGTAACTGGCACCGGGCTTAAAGATACCGATATCGTCCTGCGCAGTGTTAAACCCTTTCTCGAGCTTCCGGCGGATTTAAACGCTGTAGAGCAAGCTTTAGGTTGGGGTTGAAGGAGTAACCAGAAGAAGCCTTGACCGTGAGGTCTATGGTAAGTGTTAAAGGAGGACTAGAGTGATTGACGAGGCTGAGATTAAGCGAGCATTAGTTTCTATTATTAAGGCTATCGGGGAAGACCCTGAACGGGAAGGGTTGGTGGGTACTCCCGGCCGTGTGGCTGAGATGTATTCCGAGCTGTTTATGGGGCTTAATGTTGACCCTGGAGAGGAGCTTCAAGTAGGTTATGAGCTGGGACACCGGGAAATGGTAATTGTGAGGGATATTCCCTTTTATTCTATGTGTGAGCATCACTTTTTACCATTTTACGGCACGGTTGATATTGGCTATCTTCCTGATGTTAGCGGGCGTGTGGTCGGTATTAGCAAATTAGCCAGGGTAGTAGAAATCTTTGCTAGACGCCCCCAGATTCAGGAAAGAATGACTACAGAGATTGCCGATGCTATTATGGATGGGCTTAATCCTTCCGGGGTGGCGGTAGTGGTTCAGGGTGAGCACCTGTGTATGATTATGCGTGGTGTTAAGAAGCCAGGGAGCAATATTGTTACCTCTGCCCTCAGGGGTGCCTTCCGTGATAAACCGGAGACCAGGACTGAGTTTTTCTCCCTCCTGAAGGGCAACAAATAGTTATTATTAAGTTCAGCCCCCTTTATCCCTTATTGATGGGATGATTTTCTTTCTATTCACCCATAATTTGTAATATGATTTGTCTTGACCTGGGTCGGTTGTCGAAATCGACTACGACTATTTGCTGCCAGGTACCCAGGGTTAGACTTTTGTCGTTGAAAGGAACTACCAATGAGGCGCCCAGTAGTGAGGCACGGACGTGCGAATGTCCATTACCGTCACCCCATCGGCGGTTATGGTCGTAGGGGATGTTTTGGGGGACATTCCGCTCCCACATGCCCTGGAAGTCGGAGAGCAAGCCAGATTCAAATTCAATAGTAGATATTCCGGCGGTGGAACCGGCGACAAACAGGGTAATTATGCCACTATTTATATCTGACCCCGCCACCTGTTGTTCTACCTGAGGCGTAATGTCAATGATGTCGCATTCCCCTTTAGTCTGAAGACTGATTTTCTTGGTGATTACCATATTTATTACCTCCTGCGGTTAATAGTTGCCGATTCTAACCTCACCCCCTTAGATATTTGTTAGCAACCTACCCCTTATCCCCCTCCCTTACAAGGGAGGGGGAATTAGTTATATAAGAGAGGCTTCGCCTCTCTTTGACTCTCCTTTATATTTTCTCCTTCAAAGGAGATGGGGAAGATTCTTTGACAGAGGGGCTTCGTCCCACTTAAACGCCCGTTAGAAGCAGTTTAATTCATCCCAGAGGATGTCATCTAAATCAAATACCGGTCCGTCCTTACAGACCTGTTTCAGTCCATTTTTCGTCTTCACGGTACACCCGTAGCAGACACCAAGCCCGCACCCCATTCTCACTTCCAGAGAAATCTGAACTGGTTTGTTTTTTAACTCTGGCATTTGTGCCATCGTCCGGTACATGCCCACTGGCCCACAGGCAAAGATTTGGTCTGCCCAATCGATGTACTTGGGGATGAGGTTGGTTATTATGCCCTTTTCGTCTGTGGTTCCATCTTCAGTCACCAGAACAAATTCGGCTTTAATAGGCTGATATTGATACTCCTTTAGATAAAGCTGGGTGGCAGTTCGTGCTCCCAAAAGTATTCTTATAGAGTAACCTTCCTTACTGGCTGACGAAGCTAAGGAATACAGTGGGGCAATACCGATGCCGCCAGCTACCAGTAGCAGGTTATGTGAGGCGGGGTGGATAGAAAAGCCATTACCCAGCGGTCCCAGCAGGTCTATGTTATTACCGGCTTGGCGCTGGGACAGCCAGTGTGTGCCCTTTCCCACCACAGTGAATAGAAGGGCAAGTTTGTTACCGTCTAGCTGGTGAATACTCAACGGGCGACGCAGCAGGGTATCTTCACCGCAGCGCACCATAACAAATTGTCCTGGCTTAGCTTCAGGGGCAATCTGGGGGGATCCCAGCCAGATAAGATAAACCCCGGGCATAACTTGGCTAGTAGCAATAATGGGAGCCGCAACTTGCTTCAAGTTGGCTCCTTTCCCCGGTAGTCGGGCAGGGGTTGAGCGCTATAAATTTGGCTTCCGTTGGCAAGTGCCTCTACCGCAGCTCGAGCCGTATCCAGGGAGGTAAAGCAGGAAACACGCCTCTCGGCAGCAGTCCGACGGATTTTGAAACCATCTCTTAGGGGGACACGGTCTCCAGTAATGGTATTGACGACGCCGTTTACGGTTCCATCATTAATGATGTCAACCACATTGGGGTGCCCCTCGCTCAATTTTTTGCTAATCATTTTTACCGGGAGTCCCGCCGCCTCAATCATAGCTGCCGTGCCTTCGGTGGCATAGAGTTTGTAGCCTATTGAGGCGAACCTTCTGATTATAGGTAGCGCTTCGGGCTTATCCCGGTCGGCGATACTGAAAAGTATGGCACCTTGAGGCAGTAGCATTAGTCCCGCGGCTAGAAGCGCCTTGGCTAAGGCGGCATCAAAGGTGTAATCAATTCCCATTACCTCTCCGGTGGATTTCATTTCCGGACCAAGGTAGGTATCAACGCCCAGTAGCTTTGACATAGAGAAAACCGGGGCTTTAATGGCTATCAGTTTTTGCTTGGGCCACAGTCCGGTGTGGTAGCCCTGCTCCTTGAGGCTTTTACCCAGCATAACCTTGGTGGCCACTTTTACCATGGGCACACCGGTAACCTTGGAGAGAAAGGGGACGGTGCGGCTGGCTCTGGGGTTAACCTCTAATACATAGACCGAAGGCTCGGAACCGGGAGGTACTGATTCTGGTTGAGGCATAATGACGAACTGGATGTTCATCAAGCCTTTAATTTTGAGTGCCAGCCCTATCCTGATGGTGTAGTCAACGATAGTTTCTACCTCTGGCTCGGTTAGATTTATCCCGGGATAGACAGCCATAGAGTCTCCACTGTGGACACCTGCTCGTTCAATATGCTCCATTATCCCGGGAATGAGAATACTCTCCTCGTCACCTATGGCGTCAACCTCTACCTCTTTTCCGTGCAGGTATTTGTCAATAAGCACCGGGTGCTTGGTATCCAGTTCTATAGCCAGCTTCATATAACGGACCAGTTCGCCGGCATTGTGAACTATTTCCATAGCTCTGCCGCCGAGGACATAGCTGGGGCGAACCAATACCGGGTAACCGATAAGCTTGGCTACGTTGAGGGCTTCATCTACCGAGGTTACCCCGGCTCCGGGTGGTTGGGGGATGCCCAGCTCGTTGAGGAAGTTCTCAAATCGGCGCCTGTCCTCAGCCAGGTCAATAGCCTCAGCGCTGGAGCCAAGGAGGGGCATCCCGCTGCGAAATAGAGGCTCAGCCAGGTTTATCGCCGTCTGACCACCGAACTGCACAATAGATGACGGTGGTGACTTGGTGGTTTCTCTATTCAGCATACGGTCAATTATCTGCTCAGAGATGCTTCGTTCGCTTTCATTTTCCAGGATATCGCGCAGGCTTTCCTCATCCAGGGGTTCAAAGTAGAGGCGGTCACTGGTATCAAAATCGGTGGACACCGTTTCCGGGTTGGAGTTGACCATTATACTCTTGAAGCCAGACTCCTGCAGTGCCCAGGAAGAATGAACGCTACAGTAGTCAAATTCAATACCCTGTCCAATGCGGATAGGTCCGCTGCCGATGACTATCGCCTTGTTTCCCTCAGCCGGCTCAGCCTCATTCTCCCGGTCGTAGGTGCTGTAGAAGTAAGGGGTGCCGGCGTCAAACTCAGCAGCACAGGTATCCACCATCTTGTAAACGGGGCGGATTTCCCAGCTGCGTCGCAGTTCTCTTACCTGTTCGGGGAGCCTATCGGCTAAGGTTCCGATTTGCTCATCAGAGAAGCCGAGCCGTTTTGCCAGCCATAGAAGCTCCGGGGTCAGCGGCTGGGACAGGAGCCTCTTTTCCATATTAACAATGTTCTGCAGCTTGTCCATAAACCACAGGTCAATCTTGGTGTGGTTGGATAGCTCTTCGGGGGTTATCCCTCTTCTCAGGGCGGCCATTAGCGCCCATAATCTCAGGTCGTTAGGTTCCAGAAGGTAGGCATTGATGTCTGTTCCCATCTCCCATTTGCGGTCTTCCCACAGTAGCGACCGGTTGCTGAACTCAAGGGAGCGAATCGCCTTCTGCAAAGCGGCTTCAAAGCATCGGTCAATAGCCATTACCTCGCCGGTGGCTTTCATCTGGGTGCCGATAACCCGGTCACCGGAGGCAAACTTATCAAACGGCCAGCGAGGAATCTTGACCACCAGGTAGTCCAGTGTGGGTTCAAAGGCAGCCATGGTTTTCCCGGTTATCTGGTTGGGGATTTCATCCAACCTCTTACCCACGGCTATCTTGGCTGCCACGCGGGCGATAGGATACCCGGTAGCCTTGCTGGCCAGGGCGGAGCTGCGGCTGACCCTGGGGTTTACTTCAATCACATAATAATCATTGCTATCGGTGTCAAGGGCGAATTGTATATTACAGCCGCCTTCAACCCCCAGGGCGCGGATAATCTTGAGGCTGGCTGTCCGCAGCATCTGATGCTCTTTATTGGTCATAGTCTGGCTGGGAGCCACCACGATGCTGTCGCCGGTATGCACCCCCATCGGGTCAACATTTTCCATATTACAAATGGTGATGCAGTTATCGGCGCCGTCGCGCATTACCTCATACTCAATTTCCTTCCAGCCGATTACCGATTCTTCCAGCAGTATCTGGTGAATGGGGCTGGCTGCTAATCCTGCGGTTGCCGCCCTGTCCAGTTCCTTCCAGGTCTTGGCTACCCCGCCCCCAGTCCCCCCCAGAGTGTAAGCCGGGCGAATTATCAGGGGCAGACCTAAGTCCTTGGCGACCTTTCTGGCTTCTTTGAGGCTGGTTACGGTGGCGCTCCTGGGCACCGGCTCGCCGATATTGATTAGCATCTGCTTGAATAGCTCCCGGTCTTCGGCCATTCTTATGGTTTGTATCGGTGTCCCCAGCGATTTCACATTATATTTATCCAGAACGCCGGCGTCGGCTAAATCCACCGCCAGGTTAAGCCCGGTCTGACCGCCGAGGGTGGGCAACAGTCCATCGGGGCGCTCCCGTTCAATAATGCGGGATATCATTTCTACGGTGAGCGGCTCGATATAGACAATATCGGCGATGCCTTCGTCGGTCATAATGGTGGCCGGGTTGGAGTTGACCAGCACCGAGGTTACCCCCTCCTCCCTCATCGCCTTGCATGCCTGGGTACCGGCGTAGTCAAACTCCGCCGCCTGCCCGATGATAATGGGTCCCGACCCAATAATTAAGACTTTAGATGGTTTTGACATTTATTCCTCTTCTTAACTAAATAAATTATTATTGCAGCTGACATTGCTAACACAAATTCAGCCTCATCAACTGTAACTTTGGACGTACCAACTAAGCCATGAGCTACCCCTGGTTGGTCTCCACGATATGCATAGATTTTTTGGATGGCTTGGTCTAAAGGTTTAGGAATAATCCCCTTATTAGCCATATCTTTGATGATGTCACTGAGTAGAGCTTTGTCGTCGTTCACTATGATTCTACCGACAGATTCAATGGCAGAGACAGCGTCTTTTACGCAATTTTCGACGTCGGGATTAGGGCGGATATTAAGAGCTTTGATAGCCTTTTCAAAATGCTTGTCAGCACCTTTAAACTCTTGCTCTTTAAGTAAATATCTTACCTCTTTAATACGAGCATCGATAAACCCGGAGCCAACTTTCTCTATTTTGCCATTTGTTAGCTCAAATCCCAGTTGTTCGTCTCTAAACAGAATGTTAACCTGTGTGGAGAAATTATCTTTTACTCTTTTACCTATTAAAGATTCCCACGTTAGCTCACAGATGTCATAAAACTGCCACCATTCACAATTATTAATTAGCCTTTCTATGGCTTGAGTAATTTTCGTTCTTATAGCTCCTTCGTTATAAGGTTCAAACATAAGTCTACTGAACGCGATGTCTATATTTCTATCATATGGTACGCGTAGTTCTACACATAAATGTTTATATAGGTCAACTAAAGCCTCTTCATCTTTGTCTTTGAAAGACTGTTCTACTATATAGTAGAAACCCAACCTGGCTTGCTCGGGAACTTTCTCATACATTAGCCCCTCTGGGGTTGGCCTCAAGCCATAGCGTTGAGAAAATAATTCAGGATTCATTTCTCTTCCCTCACCACTCGTCATTCTACCTCACCCCCTTTGTCCCCCTCTCCTTCAAAGGAGAGGGGGAGGTGGTTGTGGAGAGGGGCTTCGCCCCTCTCAGACTCCCCGTATTAAGTTCTGCCTCACTCGGACTCCCCTTAATCATATTTAGATGTTTCGTCCCTCTCAGGCTCTCTCCACATTCAAACTTGGGAGGATTATCCTATCAGGCTCTCCCCGTATTGTCCCCCTCCCATTGAGGGGGGATTTGGGAGGGAGGCGAAGCCTCCCTTAAACCCTCCTTTTATACCCCGCCCCATTAGTGGGGAAAGTCTCCGCCCCTTTTCCCCACATTTAATTTAGTAATCTCCTCTGCCTTTTCCCTCACCCCCAAGCGGGGTGTCTAAGAGGGGCGCAGCCCCTCTTTCTAAATTCTTCCCCTTCCCCTTACCCAATCCCAAAGGGGAAGGGGACACAGGGGATGGGGTCACCACCAAACAGGGGCGAAGCCCCATAAAAATAATCATCTATCCCCTCTCACCATCTCCAGAAACTTTTCAAAGAGGTAGGCGCTGTCCAGAGGTCCGGGGGAGGCTTCGGAGTGATACTGGATGGAGAAGATAGGTAGCTCTTTGTGGCGCAAGCCTTCCACCGTGCCGTCATTTAAATTGATATGGCTTACCTCCAGACCGTCTTTCAGGCTATCGGGGTCAACGGCATAGCCGTGGTTCTGAGCCGTGATATGGATTCGCCCGTCACTCAGGTCGCGGACGGGGTGGTTGCCGCCGCGATGACCAAACTTCAGCTTGAAGGTCTTGGCACCGAATACCCTGCCCAGAATAAGGTGTCCCATACAGATGCCCATCATCGGCTTTTTACCAACGAGTTGTTTTACCGTATCTACTATGTAATCCAGCACTTCGGGGTTACCCGGACCGGGGGAGAGGATAATGCCGTCGGGCTTCAGGCTCAGGATTTCCTCGGCAGTCATGGTGCAGGGCACAGCAGTTACCCGGCAGCCGTGACCACACATCATGCGTAATATGCTGTATTTCAAGCCGCAATCCAGGACGACTATGTTACATGGCGGTGAGGCTGCCTGGCTCGGTTCTGGTTCCCATGTATAAGGGGCGCTGGTGGTAACCTGCTTGACAAAATCGGTGGAGCCATAGTCGGGTACTTTTAGCAATTGCTCCATAGCCTGCTGGGGAGTTTTATCGCTGGTAATAATGCCCATCATTACCCCGGCCGAGCGGAGTTTGCGGGTGATAGCCCGGGTATCTACGCCACTGATTCCGGGGATGTCATTTTCGGCTAGGTATTCATGGAGGGTACCGGTGCTCAGGTAGTGGTTGGGCTGGTAACACTCCTCCCTGACCGCAAAGCCTCTGACCTGGACATTGTCCGACTCAAAATCCTGCTCATTTATCCCGTAATTGCCGATGAGGGGGTAGGTGGGAACCACAATCTGCCCGGCATAGGAGGGGTCGGTTAGCGTCTCCTGATAGCCGAACATGCTGGTATTGAAAACCACCTCGCCGCAGGCATCAGCCTCAGTCCCAAAGGCATAGCCCTGGTAAACTGAGCCATCTCCTAAGACCAGTATTGCCTTTTTAGTCATATTAGGATTTATCTACCTCACCCCCTTAGGTTTTTATTAGGTAACTCTATCCCCTTTAGCCACTTAATTTGGTGACCCTCCCCCTTTGTCCCCCTCCCTTGTTAAGGGAGGGGGAATTGGTTGTGTGAGAGGGGCGGTGCCCCTCTCTGACTCCCCTTCGAGCTTTCCCGTTAACGGGAAGGGGAAGATTTTCTCTGAAGAGGGACTTCACCCCTCTTAAACTCCCCCTTATATTTTCTTCTTCAAAGGAGAGAGGGAGGTATGAGTTTCGAAGGGGTTTCATCCCTTCAAGCTTCCTCTCGGAAAATGAATTCATTATAGAGGCTTTGCCTCTCCTTTAGTATTTTCCCTTCGCCTCAACTTTAACTGAATTATCCTTATAAACTAGCTTCCCCTGGGCTATGGTTGCCATTACCATCCCTTTAAGCACCGAGCCCGCCCAGGGGGTATTCTTGCCCTTAGAGGCAAAAGTCTTGGTATCTACCACCCATTCCCTCTCGGGGTCAAAGATGGTAATATCAGCTAAGGCACCAATAGCCAGTGTGCCCAGTTTTTCATATTTAATAATCTTTGATGGTTCACAGGTGAGCTTGGCGATGAGGACAGCCAGAGTCAGCTGTCCAGCGTGCACCAGCCCCATCAGGCTGCCCAGGGCGGTCTCAAAGCCGCTGATGCCGAAGGGGGCCAGGGCAAACTCACACCGCTTATCGGCTTCAGTGTGAGGGGCATGGTCGGTAGCAATAATGTCAATTACATTCTCTTTGAGCCCCTGAATTAAGGCTTGGACGTCTCTTCCGGTTCTTAGCGGTGGATTTACCTTGGCGTTGGTATCATAGCCTGTTACCCTCTCCTCGGTGAGGGTCAGGTGGTGGGGGGTAACCTCAGCAGTAACCCGGACGCCTTTCTCTTTAGCACGACGGATAAGGTCAACCGAGCCTTCAGTGGTGACATGGGCAATGTGTAGCCGACCTCCGGTGAGTTGAGCCAGAGCCAGGTCACGGGCAACTATAATATCTTCAGCGGCATTGGGTATGCCACGAAGCCCTAATCTGATTGATGTTATGCCCTCATTCATCACTCCGCCCTCGGTGAGGGCTGTATCCTCGCAGTGGTCAGTAATCGGCAGGTCCAGGTCGCGGCTACAGTCCAGTGCCTGGCGCATAAGGCGTGAATTTAGAGCTGGGTCACCATCATCACTAAAGGCAATCACCCCGGCTGAGGCCAGCTTATCCATCTCAACTAACTCTGCGCCCGCTCTACCTTTGGAGATGCAGCCTATGGGCAGAACGCGAACCACGCCTTCGGTGGCTGCCGTTGATTTGACATAATCTATGGCAGCCTGATTGTCCAGCGGTGGGTTGGTATTAGCCATACAGCAGACCGTGGTAAAGCCGCCTCTGGCTGCGGCTTGAGTGCCGGTGGCAATGGTTTCCTTCTCTTCAAACCCCGGCTGCCTCAGGTGACAGTGAAGGTCAACAAACCCGGGGCAGACTATCAGTCCTTCGGCATTAAGGATGTCATACTCGGGGTGGGGTGGGGTTGTTTCCCCTCTGCCTAGCCATGAGATTTTGCCGTCGCTGATGAGCAAACTACCGATTTCATCGAGCCCCTGGCTGGGGTCGATTATGCGACCACCCTGAATAAGTAGGGGCACCGGCTGGTTATTCATTCTCCCTTCCTGGCGGCATAGCTGCTGGGCTTAAATCCTTGGGCTTGAGCTTCACTTTCCGAGTCAAAGATAATTAGATTCTCTGGTTTTATCTTGCGAGTCAAGTGGCTGGCAGCGCTGTGGTATTTTTTCTCAGCAAGTATTCCTTCATGCCAATCTGAGCTGGCGATATATTGAGGTTTAGCCTCGTGTTCGCAGTAGATGCACCTCAGCGTCAACGGCTCAAGGTCCACTATTTTGAACTCAGGCTTAATATACTTGGTCTCGGTTTCCTGTATTGACACGCAGCTTGGATTAGAGCACCTGATTCCAGAATGGCGTTTATACACGGGATAGGCTATTTTCTGGGCCGGCGGGGCTTCCGGCTTAGAAATATCCGCCTTCTTAGCCCCTAACAAGAGGGCTATCAGAGCCATTCTAATGGGCACTCCCCGGGCTGCCTGCTTGAAGTACATGCTCCTGGAGTCAGCATCTATCTCGCAAGCAAGCTCGTCAAGGCGAGGCAAGGGGTGCATGACTATGGTATGCTTGAACTCCTTGCCTTTAAGGAGGTCAGCGCTTATCACCGGGTAGCTCTCGGTTGACACGACTCCTTGGCTGGTATCCTTTACCCTTTCTTTTTGCAGTCTGGTGACGTAAAGGGCACCCTCACTGATATCAATGTTAATCTCGACATCGGGCATAAGTGCCAGTTGATGCATATCACTTGGCGTTACGTATATCGCATCTACCCTTTGCCCTAGTGGGGGTGGTTTGGTGACGGGGTGTTCGTATAGGGTGCCACCATATTCCTGGGTCAGTTTTCTCAATACATGTGGGGGCATTTCCAGTCCTTGCCCGGGGCAGAAATATATTCTGGACACACCAAACCGAGCCAGCGCATAGATTAGAGAATGAATGGTTCGTCCGTATTTCAAGTCCCCGCACAGGGCAATCCTCAGACCCTTGATGGTTTTCCTTTCCTTCTTCAGGGTGTAAAGGTCGCACAAGGTCTGGGTGGGATGTTCGTGGCTGCCATCGCCAGCGTTTATTACCGGGACGCTGGCGTAGTCGGCAACTACCTTGGCGGCTCCCTCCCACGGGTGCCTGATGACAATAATATCGGCATAGCTTCCCACTACCTTGGCCATATCGGCAATGCTCTCGCCTTTGGCTAGGGAGGTGGCGCCGACATCAACGGCACTGATGACATTGCCCCCCAGTCGGTGCATTGCCACCTCAAATGACAACCGTGTCCTGGTGCTGGGCTCAAAAAAGAGGCTTGCCATAACTTTGCCCTGGCACACACCGGACTGTTTGCTTATTGAGTCCGACATTTCGTCGGTCAGTGAGAACACCGCCTCGATTTCCTCATTGGATAGGTCATCAATGGTCACCAGGCTTCTATTGGCCAGGCTCATATTATCCTCTCTCCCCCATAGCCTATCTTCTTGGATGATTCTTCCCCGAGAGGCCGCTCTGGGGTGGCATCTATAATGGCTACCCTGTCGGCGCCATCGGTTTCCTCCAGTTGAACCTGTATCTCCTCATGCCTGGAGCTGGGCATATTCTTGCCTACATAATCAGCACGAATGGGCATCTCGCGGTGACCTCGGTCGATAAGCACCGCTAATTGAATTGACTTTGGTCGCCCCAAGTCGATAAGGGCATCCATGGCGGCACGGATGCTGCGTCCGGTATACAGGACATCATCAACTAACACTATGGATTTGCCATCAACACTGATTGGAATGTCGGTGCTGTGGACAATAGGTTGCAGATTTAGTGAGGCGAGGTCATCTCTATAGGGTCTGATGTCCAGCGCACCAACAGATACCTTTGACCCCTCAATGTTTTCTATATTGGCGGCTAACCGCTTAGCCAAAGGCACGCCACGAGTATGCACACCAATAAGTATCAGGCGGTCAACGGTTTTATTTCGTTCTACGATTTCGTAGGCAATGCGAGCCAGGGTTCGTCTAATATCCCCCTGGGTCATTATGATTTTTTTGGACATAAAATAACCTCTTACCTTTAGCTGGCAAGAGGTCTTGCTTATAGTTCCCTTACTTCCCCTTGCCAGCCTCTCCGGACTAGCTTAAAGGTTCAATTTTATCCTCTCTTTTTTGATTCTAAATAATTATTATACCACTTTAATCCAGTTAATGCAACATTTTCAAGGTGAGGTTGTTTATCCAGGGTAGTTAAATAATCTTTCACGAAGTTCCCTTTACCAATGAGACATAACGGGTTATAATAGGCCGGTTGTTTAAATTTTCTAAACTGTAGCCGGAGGTGTAGCTTGGTTGCCTTATATGTAACTTCTTTGGAGAAGGCGGCGGGGAAGACTGCGGTTGGTGCTGGTCTGGGTAAATATTTACTGGGTAATGGTAAAAAAGTAGGTTTCTTAAAACCGCTCATCGCGGTTACCGAGAGTCTATCACCAGAAGGTGTTGACAGCGATGCGGTATTTATGAAGCACATCTTGGCTTTGGAGGAGCCAGTAGACGCTCTTTGCCCGGTTATTAGTGATAAGGATAATCTGGTCGGTGGCATTAAGGAAGCCTGTACCAGGGTTTCTCAGGGTAAAGATGTAGTTATTATTGAGGGTATGGGTAAGCCAAGCCCGGCTTATTTCAAGGTAGTAGAAGCCCTGGATGCCAGGGTGATTATTGTGGAAGGCTATTCTGACAGGTTGCCCACGGCGAGGCTTATTGCTGGCGGTGAGGAGTGGGGGGAATATTTACTGGGGGCGGTAGTGAATAAGGTGCCCGGGAGTCAATTAGAACACGTTTCTGGCGAGGTATCTAAGGCAGGGATAAGTATTTTAGGGGTGCTTCCCGAGGATAGAGCCTTATTTACTCTAACCGTGGGTGAACTGGCTGAGCATATTCATGGAGAAATATTGAACTCGGCTGAGAAGTCAGGTGAATTGGTGGAAAACATTATGCTTGGCGCTATGACGGTTGACTCGGGTCCCGAATACTTTGGTCGCAAAGCTGATAAGGCGGTAATAGTCAGGGGTGAACGCCCTGATATGCAACTGGCGGCTTTGGAAACCCCAACTACCTGTCTGGTTATCAGTGGTGAAGAGGCACCAATCCCGTCTGTCCTCTATAACGCCGAAAGTATGAAGGTTCCCATTATTTTAACCAGGGGTGATGTGGCGGCTACGGTGGCGGATATTGAGGACGCCCTGGGCAAGGTGAGATTTAACCAGGAGGGTAAGTTGCCCAGGCTTGGTGAAATTATGGAGCAGTACTTCAACTTTCCGGCGGTGTATAAAGGGCTGGGTCTAACCAAGTAGACAAGCCAATCTATCAGTATTGAGGTTATTTGTCCGCCTTACCTCCGGTTAGCACCTTTATGAACTGGTCGGCGGTTGCCTGCCAAATGAGCCCCTGGTGGCTTTGCACAGCTGGACTAGAATGAGCATGAAGGGAACCTCGGTCAGAACTCCAACCACTGTAGCTAGAGCTGCACCCGAGGTAATACCGAAGAGCGTGATAGCTACGGCTATAGCCACCTCAAAGTGGTTGCTGCCGGCAATAATTGCTGCTGGCGCCGCATCTTCATAGGGTAGACGCATTACCCTGCCGATAATGTAAGTGGCACCAAATACTACCAGTATGTTGACCAATATTCCTAATGATATTATGCCTATGATGGCTGGCAACTCGATAATTACGTAGCCCTGATAGGTGAAAAGCACGATTAGTGTTACCAGCAGGGCAATAATTGAGAGCTTACCTAAAGGGGGCACGAGCCTGGCGTTGAACCAATCCCTACCCTTTCGTTTGATTACCTGACGGCGAGTTAGGTAGCCAGCTACCAGTGGTGTGACGATATATATGGTTACAGATAGGGCTATTGTTTCCCACGGTACCTTTATGCCAGAAATACCCAGTAGAAATACAGCTAGGGGGGAAAACAGTACTACCATGGCCAGCGAGTTTATACCGGTCATAACCAGGGTATGCCCCATGTTGCCTCTTGCCAGATAGCTCCACATCAGAACCATGGCTGTGCATGGCGCTATTCCCAGCAGTATCAGCCCTGCCCGGTAATCCTGTATTTGTTCCGGGGTAAGAAAGCGACCAAAAACCAGACTGAGAAAAAGCCAGGCAAATAGAGCCATAGTAAATGGCTTCACTGCCCAGTTGGCAAATAAGGTTAGAATTATTGGCTTGGGACTACGGGTTGCCTTCTTAATCTCTTCAAAGCTTATCTGCACCATTATGGGGTATATCATGGCAAACAGGCATATGGCAATCGGGATGGAAATATTGGCTACTTCTAATTGGGATAAGGTGTCCGCAATCTGCGGAAATAACCTGCCAAGAGCTGTTCCACCGGCGATACATAAGGCAACCCATAGGGTTAGATACTTCTCCCAGATGCCAAGTCTTCTTTCTTCCATGCTCTTTGATTTAATTCTTTCCATAAAATAATTAATGACGCTTTATATCTCTATCAGCGATTTTGCTCACATCCCGGACCTATCGGTACGGGGTGCTTTAGCTTTTCCTTGTCCTGTGCCAATACCTTGTCACTGAGAGGCGAGTTTCTAAGTAACTCGGTCAGAGACGTGGCGTGGCGGTTCACTGTTTGCCGGTTCACCGAGTAAAAAATCCAGGCTCCGTTTCTCTGTCTTTCCACGAAACCGGCATTCTGGAGGATACGAAGGTTGCGTGAGGTCCGAGACTGGGATATATCTAGGGCTTGCATAATCTCGCAGACACAACATTCCCTCACTAGCAGAATTTTCAGAATCCTGAGTCTCGTCTCATCGGAGAGAGCCTTTAACGCTTTAATCAAGTCTTGCATAGCCTACCTCTGGAAATAAGATTATAAGTGAATATGTGCATATCTACATATATTCTACAATATTTCAAACGGCATGTCAATGCCATCCTATGGGAATCTTTACTATCTCCTTTGAACTCTCGGCGCCAGCTGTTATAATGAATTGTCAATGGATATTCTGGCTGAGCTTAATCCAGCGCAGAGGGAAGCCGTAGAGGCAATCGGCGGCCCGGTGCTGATTCTAGCCGGCCCGGGCAGTGGTAAAACCAGGGTTATTGCCCATCGGGTGGCTTACCTGATTAAGGTTTGTGGTGTTAGCCCTCGCCGAATTATGGCGGTTACCTTCACCAATAAAGCCGCTAGGGAAATGGAGACAAGGCTTCACCGGCTGGTCAGTGGCTCAGTGAGAGATTTAACCCTCGGCACCTTTCATGCCATTTGCGCCCGTATCCTGCGCCGGGAGGGCAAGGCAATAGGCATTGACCCCCGGTTTGTCATCTATGACGAAGACGACCAGCTCAGCCTGCTCAAGCGTGGTATTCAAGAAGCCGGGCTTGACCCTAAACAGTATGCCCCCCGGGCGATACAGTCGGCTATTACCGCCGCTAAGAGTCGCTTGTTAACCCCACAGGACTATCTTGAGAGTAGCCATAGCTATTTTGAAGAGGTAGCGGGGAGAGTCTATGAACGCTACCAGCAGTTACTAACGGCAAGCAGTGCTCTTGACTTTGACGACCTGTTAATGAAAGCGGTGCAGCTATTTAAGCGAAGCTCTGAGATTTTGTCTAAATATCAAGAAAGATACCTTCATCTGCTGGTAGACGAGTTTCAGGACACCAATCTGACTCAGTATGAACTAGTTAAGCAACTGGCGGGAAAGTATCGCAATATTTGTGTGGTTGGCGACCCTGACCAGTCAATCTACTCGTGGCGGTTTGCCGATTTGCGTAATATCCTTAACTTTGAGAAGGATTACCCTGAGGCTAAATTGGTATTGCTGGAGCAGAACTACCGCTCGACCAAGCTGATTCTGGAGACGGCATCCTGCATCATCTCCGCCAATCAGCAGCGCAAACCCAAGGAGTTATGGACAGATAATGAGCCGGGCGAGCTGACTACGGTGGTGGAGACCTATACCGAGCAGGAAGAAGCCCAGTTTGTGGTTAATGAGGTAGAGCGCCTGGTAGGTCGGGGGGAGGTCAATCGTGGCGACTGTGCGGTAATGTATCGCACCAATGCCCAGTCAAGGGCTCTGGAGGAGGCCTTGGTTCGCTATGGGGTGCCCTATAAGCTGGTGGCGGGCACCCGCTTCTATGAGAGGCGGGAGATTAAGGATATTATTGCCTATCTCCGGCTTCTCCAGAATCCTGACGATTCGGTTAGCCTGCTGAGGATAATCAATGTCCCCCAGCGTGGCATCGGTCAGACTAGCTTGAGTCGGCTATCTAGCCGGGCAAGGTCGGCGGGTGTCCCCGAGTACAGGGCGTTACAACTTGTCGCTGAGCCAACGGATGAACCGTCGCCACCCTTCAGCCCTCGTATCAGTCGGGCAATGGCTGGTTTTCTGAACTTGATGGAGGGGCTTATCGCCCGCCGTCGGGAGCTGAATCTGGTTGATTTACTGGATTCGGTTATTGAAAGCTCCGGCTATAAGGAATATATACTGGGCGGACTGGATGGGGAGGAGCGCTGGGAGAATGTCCTTGAGCTGCGCACTGTAGCCGAGCAGTATCGTGACTTGACGCCCGGGGATGGTTTAGCCGCCTTTCTGGAGGGGGTAACCCTGGTATCGGATGTTGACGGGCTTGACGAAAGTGTGGATGCGGTAACCCTGATTACCCTGCATCAGGCTAAGGGTCTGGAATTTCCGGTGGTGTTTATCGTTGGTGTGGAAGATGGCATCCTGCCCCATTTCAGGTCGTTTGACGACCCCGGGCAGATGGAGGAGGAGCGGCGGTTATGTTACGTCGGGGTAACTCGAGCCAAGCACAGGGTGTATCTAATCCGTGCCTTCCGCCGTAGCCTGATGGGAAGCAGCACCGTAAATAGACCTTCCCGCTTCTTAAGCGATATTCCGCCGCATTTGATAACCGGTGGTGCTCTGTGGTCGGGGGAAGATAGTCTGGCGGCTACGGCGATGTACTCCTGGAATAGGGCTTCTGCCCCCAGCCTGGTGGTTCCGGAACTTAAAGCGGGCGACCACGTCCGTCATGCTGAGTTCGGCGACGGGGTGGTGGTGAGCTGTCAGCCGGTGAAGGATGATGAAGAGGTAGTGATTGTCTTTAATGAAACTGGGTTAAAAAAGCTCCTCTTAAGCTATGCCCAACTGGAGAAGGTGGAATAACCCTTGACATTTTACACGAAACCGTGTATAATTAACTAACATGCCAATCAAAGTTTTAGACCCCAAGGTAGTATCCCGGATTGCCGCCGGGGAGGTGGTGGAGCGACCGGCCTCGGTGGTGAAGGAGCTGGTGGAGAACTCGCTGGATGCCGGCTCATCCCAGATTTCTATTGAGGTCAGGGGTGGTGGGGTAGGCTTAATTCGGGTGATGGATAACGGGGTGGGCATTCCCCCGGGAGAGGTAGAGCTTGCCTTCGCCCGGTATGCTACCAGCAAGGTAGGCAGCTTAGAGGACTTGGAGTCGATTAATAGCCTCGGCTTTCGGGGCGAGGCGTTACCCAGTATCGCCACCGTGGCTGAGGTAGATATGGTTACCTGTGCTGCCAGTGAGACGGCAGGCACCTACCTCAGCCTTAAGGACGGCGCGGCGGTTGGTCGGGGAAGCCGGGGGCGCTCCCCGGGGACGACGATTTCGGTGCGGAATCTGTTCCGCAGGCTGCCGGCAAGGTTAAAGTTCCTTAAATCCCCGGCTACGGAAAATAGCCATATTGCCCAGGTGGTAAGTCAGTATGCCCTTGCCTTCCCCCAGGTCAAATTTACCCTGTTTATTGAGGGCAGGATGACGCTAACCACACCCGGTAGTGGTCGGCTAATAGATAGCGTGACTCAGGTTTATGGCTTAGAGATAGCCCAGAACATGTTGGAGATTAAGAATAGGGGGTGGCAGGGTGGGGCAGCAACGGCACCACCCCTGGTAACCGGTATGGTAGGCTCGCCGGCGATAAGCCGTTCCAGTCGGGGTTACCTCAGCCTCTTTGTCAATCGCCGCTGGATAAACAGCCGACTGGTGGCTCGGGCGGTGGAGGAGGCTTATCACGGGCTGTTGATGGTGGGGAAACATCCGGTGGCTATCGTCAATATTTCACTACCTCTTGAGGAGGTGGATATTAATATTCACCCCACCAAAATAGAGGTGAAATTCAGCAATGAGCACATAGTTTTTACCGCTGTCCAGAGGGCAGTCCGGCGGGTTTTAATTGAACTGGCGCCAGTGCCTAAAATTGAGGAGGTAGCTACCACCTATACCTCACCATTACCGCCAGGACAGGTATCGTGGCTCTCAGCCGTAGGTGGTGATAGCCTTACTGGTTCGGCACCGGTGGCGTCTCAGACTCCTGCCGTTTCACTGCCGGCGCTACGGGTATTGGGTCAGCTGTTGAGTAGCTATATCATAGCCGAGGGTCCTGATGGGTTGTATCTTATCGACCAGCATGCCGCCCATGAGCGCATCCTTTTTGAAAAGATAAAATTGCAGAGGTCACGGCACGAGGTAGAGGTTCAAGGGCTGCTTGAGCCAGTAACCTTTGAGGTTAATCCCCAGCAAGAGGAAGTTCTAAAATCACGCTATGAAAACCTAGCCGAGTTCGGTTTCACCATTGAGCCTTTTGGTGATAGAACCTATCTCGTCAGGGCGGTGCCAGTTCTGCTTTATAACCAAGATTGGGTGGGAATGTTGAGAGAATTACTGGATTCCTTATCTGGGGAGGATAAGGATGACTGGGGGGAAAAGGTAACTATATCCATTGCCTGCCACAGTGCGGTAAGGGCTGGGCAGACATTAACTAATGACGAAATGCGCCAACTTATACGACAACTGGAGCAGGTAGCCATTCCCCATGCCTGTCCCCACGGTCGACCAACCATGATTCGTCTCAGCTCGGGGCAGCTGAAAAAGGAGTTTGGTAGAAGCTAATTTATTCGGCAGGACCAACTAGTTGCTCTTGTAAGGGGTAGTCAGCCCCCAGCCCCCATTGGCTTAGTGGCCAGATTGATAACCAGACTTTACCAATTATGTTTTGGCGGGGTACTGTCCAGCCGTTGTGGGAATCATTACTATTATTGCGGTTATCGCCGAGGACAAAGTAGTTGTTGTCCGGAATCTCTCTCTGGGGGAGGGTATAAGCGGGAGGGTCTTTAATATAGGGTTCATCCAGTGGTGAGTCATTAACATATACTGCCCCCGTTTTCACCTCTACCGTGTCGC